>JGI12316J15310_10000015_pt10 | contig 273927 bp, 191 predicted proteins | sample MarCyaLeptolynsp_FD_15310 | JGI IMG/M metagenome (IMG submission 15310)
ATTTTCCTCGATGACTTGCAGTGGGCAGATGCGGCCTCGTTGTCGTTGATGCAGTGGTTGATTGGGGAGACAGAGACCCCATACCTGCTGCTGCTGGGCGCTTATCGCAACAATGAGGTCAGTGCCGCCCATCCACTGATGCTGACGGTGGCAGAGATTCGCAAGCTGGGGGTCGTAGTCAATCAACTGACCCTGGCCCCCCTGGATCTGGCAGCGACGAATGATTGGGTGGCGGCAACGTTGCGGTGCGCTCCGGAGCGGGCCTTGCCCTTGAGCGAGCTGGTGTATCGTCAGACCCAGGGCAATCCGTTCTTTATCACTCAGTTTCTCCAGGCCCTGCATCAGGAGGGATTAATCGCCTACGATGTGGGGGAGGGGTGCTGGCAGTGCGACCTGGCTCAGGTGAGGGCACTGTCGGCGAGCGAGGATGTGGTGACGTTTATGGCGACGCAGTTGCAGAAGTTGCCGGTACGATCTCAACAAGTACTCAAACTTGCTGCCTGCATGGGAAATTGCTTCGATCTCGACACTCTGGCCCTTACCCATTGCTCGGCTTCAGCCCCGTCGCTGCAACAGTCCCAGAGCGAGACCGCAGCCAATCTATGGCCAGCCCTGCAAGCGGGGTTAGTGTTACCCACCAGCGAGTTGTACAAATTTTTCCCGGTGCAGATGACCCAAACAGCTGCTTCTCAGTCAGAGCAGCCATTGTCCCTGAGCGATAGCCCTGCAACGACCTATAAGTTTCTGCATGACCGGGTACAGCAGGCAGCATATTCTCTGATTGCAGACAACGACAAACAGTCCACCCACCTCAAGATTGGTCAGCTGATGCTGCAAGAAACGCCAGTCGAGCACCGGGAAGAAAAAATCTTTGACATTGTCAATCAACTCAATCTGGGTCGAGCATTAATTGCCGCGCAAAGCGAGCGCGACCAGCTGGCTGAGCTGAATCGCATTGCCGGGCAGAAGGCCAGAGCTGCGACGGCCTATGCTGCGGCTGTTAGATATTTAATGGTTGGCATAGAACTTCTGGCAGTTGATAGTTGGCAGAATCAATATACCCTGACATTAGAGTTGTACGAATCAGCCGCCGCCGCCGCTTATCTTAGTGGCGACTTTGAGCAGATGGAAAAACTAGCTGCGGTTGTATTGCGACAAGCACGCACGTTGCTAGATAAGATTGGTATCTATGAAGTTAAAATTGAAGCTTATACAGTTCAAAATAAGCTACTAAAAGCTGTTAAAACGGGTCTGACTGTTCTGAGCGATCTGAAAGTGAAGCTACCTGAAAAGCCAGCGAAAACCAATATTATTCTAGGTTTGTTGGAAACCAAGTTCGCTCTGATAGGAAAACGAGTTGAACGCTTGCTCGATTTACCGGTCATGGGTATCCCTGAAAAATTAGCAGCCATGCGCATTTTATCAGGGATTACTCCTGCTGCCTATTTTGCAATTCCAAAACTATTTCCATTGATCGTATTTAAACAAGTTAATTTATCAATCCAGTATGGTAATGCCCCTTTTTCTAGCTATGCCTATGCTGTTTACGCTCTAATTTTATGCGGGGTTGTTGGAGATATTGAAACAGGCTATCGATTTGGTCAACTTTCTTTGCAGTTGTTAGATCGTTTTGATGCTGCAGCGTTAAAAGCCAAAACAATCTTTCTAGTGAATACATTTGTCAGACATTGGAAAGAACATCTCAAGGAAACATTAAACCCTCTCATATTTGCCTATTCGAGTGGTTTGGAAACGGGAGATTTAGAGTATGCGGCCTATGCTGCAGGAATTTATTCCTATAACTTGTACTTTACAGGTCAGGAACTTTCAGAAGTTGAGCGGGAAATGGCTATTTATAAAGAAGCCATGGTTAACCTTAAACAAGAGAAGGCTATTTATCCTCATTCAATATATCAACAAACTGTTTTAAATCTACGAGGAGCGGTTGAAGACCCCTGCGTTTTAATTGGCGAAGCATACAACGAGAAAATCAGTTTACCGATTCATCGCCAGGCATTGGATCGAGGATCGATCCGGAATGTATACCTCAGCAAATTGATGCTTTGTTACCTATTTCATGAATTCTATGAAGCGCTTGGAAATGCAGCTCTCGTAGAAGAGTATCTAGATAAATCTGCAGCAACAGTAGGAATTCCTATCTTCTATTGTTATGCTTCTCTAGCACATCTGGCAATTTACCTTTCCGTGTCTAAAACTAAACAAAGACAATGCCTCAGAAAGGTTGCTGCTAACCAAAAAAAGATGAAGCGTTGGGCGCACTATGCTCCCATGAACTATTTACATAAATTCTATCTGGTAGAAGCAGAGCGGTATCGGGTTTTGGGCCGCAATGTTAAGGCAATGGATCATTACGAGCGTACAATTGCTCTGGCTCAAGAAAATGGATATCTCAATGAAGAGGCGCTGGCTTGCGAACTGGCTGCAAGATTTTATCTCTCTTGGGGCAAAGAAGCCATTGCGCGTACTTATATGACGGATGCTTACTATGCTTATGCTCGTTGGGGGGCTGTAGCGAAGGTTGAGGATCTAGAAAACCGTTATCCTCAATTATTGAGTGCGGTTTTTAACAATCAGGGTAGATATTCAAACATCGAGCGGCACGATTCTCTGGATGCACAAAAATGTCTGCATCCTATGACTGAAACAATTACCGCTACCAGTAGTTTTAATTCAGCAGCTCTGGATTTGGCAGCTGTAATGAAGGCATCTCAAGCTCTTTCTGGAGAGATCCACCTCGATCGGTTGCTTGCAAGTCTGGTACAAGTTGCCATTGAGAATACTGGGGCTGAAAAGTGTGCGCTCATACTGTCACAAGATGGGAATTTGACGCTCGAGGCCCTTGCACTAAACGCGAAAGATTCGTTAGCGAAGGCTTCCTCTAAGGAGATTGCAGCCAACAGCGAAGCAACAAAAACATTCTGCCTGACTTCATTAATGCAATCCCTTCCCATTGAGACCAGTCAAGAGATACCCCTGAGTACAATTCGCTATGTTGCTCGCACTCAAGAATCTCTGACAATTGATGATGCAGTTACTGAGGAGATTTTTGCTTTAGATCCCTACATCCTTCAGCAACAGCCCAAATCCATTTTGTGTACTCCAATTCTCAATCAAGGTCGACAAATCGGCATTCTCTATCTGGAAAATAAACTGGTTGCTGGAGCCTTCGCGGCGGAGCGATTGGAAGTATTGCAAATTTTGATCTCTCAAGCAGCAATTTCCCTGGAAAATGCCCGACTTTACGAGCAGCTAGAAGACTATTCGCGCACGTTGGAAGCCAGAGTTAAGGAAAGAACTCAGGGATTGCAACAAGAAATTCGCCAACGCGAACGTGCCTTGCGCGATCGCAAGGAAGCCGAATCGGCTTTGCGAAAGGGATTGCGAGCTGCAGAAGTTGCCATAAAGCATCGCAAACAGGCTGAAGCCGCATTGCGCATTTCGGAAGAGAAATTTGCTAAAGCCTTTCGTTCAAATCCCGGTCCTATTACCATTACCACCCTTGTAGATGGACGTCTGATCGAGGTCAACGAGAGTTTTTGTCGCAGTACTGGCTACTCTCGCGCTGAAGCCATTGGCCAAACAACCGTCGAACTCAATCTTTGGTTAATCCCAGAGGCACGCACTCAGTTCATGGAAATCTTGCAACAAAAAGGAATGGCCTACAATCAGGAAATAGATTTCCGCATGAAGTCTGGTGAAGTCAGAACAATGCTGTTATCGGCAGAAGTGATTCCACTGGACAATATCTCTTGCGTGTTGGCAGTCATGAACGACATTACAGACCGCAAACGAGCTGCTGAGGCATTGCGCGTCAGTGAAGAACGACTGCAATTGGCCCTGGAAGCCAGCAACTTGGGGATTTGGGATTGGAATATTGCCACCAATGAAATTTATCTGAGTCCCCAATGGAAGCAGATGTTGGGTTATGAAATCAATGAGATTGAAAACAGTATTTCGTTCTGGGAGCGACTGCTCCATCCAGATGATTTAATGGAAGCCTGGAACGAGATCGGCGCTCACCTGGACGGTGAAACCTCTTTCTACAAAGTAGAATTTCGCATGCGGGCTAAGTCGGGTGAATGGAAATGGATTCTATCTCACGGTCGGGTTTTCGAACGCGACGCATCCGGAAATCCGTTGCGGATGACGGGCACCCATGAAGATATTACTGAGCGCAAGCGAGCAGAAGCCGAACTCCAGAAGGCAAAAGAAACTGCAGAAGTGGCCAATCGGGCCAAAAGCGAATTTCTGGCTACAATGAGCCACGAATTACGAACGCCCCTCAACGCCATCCTTGGTTTTACCCAAATGATGACTGGCGACTCTTCCCTCCGCATTGAACAACAAGAAAATTTAGGCATCATCCATCGTAGCGGCGAACATTTACTTGCTTTGATCAACGACGTGCTGGAAATGTCCAAAATTGAAGCAGGTCGAATTGTCTTAAAAGAAACTCCCATTGATTTTCATCGTCTTCTCAACAGCCTGGAAGAAATGCTGCAGCTTAAAGCTAAATCCGAAGGCTTGCAGCTTATTTTTGAACAAGACCCAGACATTCCTCGATACGTACAAACCGATGAGAGCAAACTCCGTCAGGTCTTAATTAACTTGCTCGGAAACGCGATCAAATTTACTCAGCAAGGCAGCATCATCTTGCGAGTAAAAATTGTTAATAGCTCATTGTTCATTGCTCATCGAGATCGGACAACCATGAACCATGAACCATTAACAATGCACCTATTATTTGAAGTTGAGGACACTGGGCCTGGTATTGCCTCCGATGAAATCGAAAGTCTATTCGATCCCTTCGTTCAAACGAGAACAGGGCAGCAATCCCTTGAGGGAACTGGCTTAGGGTTGTCCATTAGCCGGGAGTTTATCAAGCTGATGGGAGGGGACATTAGTGTCAGCAGCAATGTGGGGGTCGGAACAACCTTCAAGTTTCATATCCAGGTGACTGCAGCTCAAACAGCTGGAATGCCAATATCCCAGCCTCCTCAGAAAATTATTGGGCTTGAACCAGGCCAGCCATCTTATCGCATTCTGATAGCCGAAGATAATAAAGTTAGTCGCGTCTTGTTGGTCAAAATGTTGGCATCGATTGGATTTCATGTCCGCGAAGCTGCAGATGGTCAAACTGCAGTGATCTTGTGGGAGCAATGGCACCCCCATCTCATTTGGATGGATATGCAAATGCCTATCATGGACGGTTATGAGGCTACACAACAGATTAAGACCAAACAACGGGAAGCTCTGCTGATTGGGGAAATACAAGGGGAAGATCTAAAAGAAGTAGGAGAAGTGTCAGATTTGGTGCATCTAAACGAGGCGGGGAAAGTGCCGGATTTGCTGCTTCAACACCCCATCCAGGATCCAAAATCCAAGATCCAAAATCCAACCATCATTATCGCTTTGACTGCTAGCGCTTTTGAAGAGGAAAGAGTCACAATCTTATCAGCGGGTTGCGATGATTTTGTTAGTAAACCCTTTCGAAAAGAGGTAATTCTTAATAAGATGGCGCAATATCTGGGTGTCCGTTATACCTATGAAAAACCGTCAGGGGGAACTGAATAAGCTGCTGTATAGTGAGTTTACCCATGGATCTACACCCCGTCCATTTTGAAAATCTTAGGTGATTTTCAGAGAAAAAATACTAGATTTCAATCGACATCATTCCTGCTTCCATAGGAATCCACAACTGCTATTATTCACTCTATAGATTATTACTTCTGTGGGAATAATAGTTTCATCTGGTACCTTGTTTCTCAGAAATCACGTTAGAACCTCTCTTTGGGAAACTCCAGACCCCAAAATAAATGGGGGTTAGATTGCTTCTCCGGAGGAGCTGAGGAGAAAGCAGACTAGAGGAATGGAACCAAGGGATTGGCAGTGTACCGCCTGACCTGGGACTAGACAGGTCTATTGTCCATTGGCCTTAGCAAGGGATGAGGTATAGATTATGGCAAGCGAGCTGGAGATATCCTCTTTGGCAAAGAACACGTTAAACAAACAAAAGAGGGAACAAATTTTAGAGGAAAAGTTCTCCAAGGTTTTTCATTTCAGTCCTAATCCGATCGCAATCATAAGACTTAGAGATGGACAATATATTGAAGTTAACAAGAGTTTTTTGAGCGTTCTTGGTTATTCTCGTGAAGAAATAGTTGGCCACACATCAGACGAGTTAAATATTTGGAGCAACCCGCAAGATCGAACGAGAGCCATTCAACTCGTAACAAATTTAAGCAACTTTCGAAATGAAGAATTTGATTGCCGTACTCAATCGGGTCAGGTGAAAACGTTCCTCGCATCAGGAGAAATTATTAGTCTGAATAGACAGGCATGTCTTCTTATTAGTGCTAACGAAATTACTGAACGAAAGCAGGTAAAAAGTGCTTTAGAAAAAGAGGAAAGATATTTACGTCTAGTCTTAGATAATATTCCACAGCAAGTCTTTTGGAAAGATGCAAATTTGATCTTTCTAGGTTGTAATAAAAATTGGGCTGAAGCGGCTGGGTTGTCCAGTTCAGCTGCTGTAGTTGGTAAAACTGATTATGATTTGTTGCCAAATCGGGAAATTGCTGAATCTTTCCGTAACCTGGACCGAAAGATTGTCGACACAGATACTGCTCAACTGAATATTGTTGCAACTAAGGTGAGACCAGGCCCTGAAGGAGATCCCATTTGGCTTAATATCAATAAAATTCCTCTACACGATCCTGATGGAGAAGTAATTGGAATTTTAGGTGTTTTGGAAGATATTACTGAACGCAAACAGGTTGAGGAAAAATTACAGCTAACCCAGTTTTTCCTGGATCGCTCTAGGGATTATGTCCTATTTGTGGACTCAGAGGCACGGCTTTTTTATGTCAATGAAGCGGCATGTCAAACATTAGGCTATTCCAAGGAAGAATTGCTAAATATGACGTTGCACGATATTGCTCCTGATTTCCCAGTAACAGCTTGGGATCGTCATTGGGAGGAGCTGAGGCAGAAAGGTTCCTTCACCATGGAATCGGTTCATCGGACTAAAGATGGTCAAGATATTAGTGTGGAGATCGCCGTTAATTATCTGAAGTTTAATGGCAAAGAATACAATTGTGCGTTGGTTCGCGATATCCGCGATCGCAAGCGTGCAGAGGCAGCACTCCAGCAGGCAAAGGAAGCAGCCGACACAGCAAATCGGGCCAAAAGTGAATTCCTGGCCAAGATGAGTCACGAATTGCGTACGCCCCTCAATACCATTCTTGGTTTTACGCAACTCATGACCAGCGATACGCTCAATCTTGAGCAGCAAGAACAGCTAGGCATTATTAGCCGTAGTGGCGAACATCTGCTGGCATTAATAAACGATGTTTTGGCAATGTCCAAAATTGAAGCAGGCCGGATAACTCTCAATGTTACCTGTTTTGACCTTCATCGCTTGCTCAATAGTCTTGAAGAAATGCTACAACTGAAAGCCAAATCCAAAGGATTGCAGCTCACCTTCGAACAAACACCAGATATTCCTCAGTATGTGAAAGCGGATGAAGGCAAACTTCGTCAGGTGTTAATTAACTTGCTCGGTAATGCTATCAAATTTACCCAGCAGGGAAGTGTTATTTTGCGTGTGAAATGCGTTCATTGTTCATCGCCCATTAGTCATGACAAGCAACCTGTTAACACCCTCACGTCTGCGGACAAGCCATACCACCAACCATCAACCATCAACAATGAACCATCAACAATGAACTTCCTGTTTGAAATTGAAGATACTGGCCCTGGCATTGCCCCTAATGAAATCGAAAGTTTATTTGATGCCTTTGTGCAAACTCAAACCGGTCAAAAATCTCAAGGAGGAACGGGTCTAGGATTATCCATCAGCCAACAATTTGTCCAACTTATGGGAGGCGATATTACCGTCAATAGCAGTCTGGGCCTGGGAACAAGTTTCAGGTTTCAGGTACCGGTTCGCTTGGCTCAGACTGCTGAGATGAATACCATTGAGCAACCTCAAACTGTGACTGGAGTTGCTCCGGGTCAACCTGATTATCGGATTTTGGTTGTAGAAGACCATAAAGTTAGTCGTCTGTTGCTGGTTAAACTTTTGAAACGGGCTGGGTTCCACGTCCGCGAGGCCAGCAATGGTCAGGAGGCCATTGCAGTTTGGGAAAAGTGGCAACCTCACCTGATTTGGATGGACATGCAAATGCCTGTGATGGACGGCTATGAGGCAACCCGACTGATCAAAGCTAGGGGAAAAAGACAAAGACAGGCTGAGCCAGCATCAGAAGGGGAAATTTATCAGCACCGAACAGCAAGCGAGTCATTAATAATTAACAACCAGGCATGCACAATTGACAGTCAACACCCTATCATCATTGCTCTTACTGCTAGTGCCTTTGAGGAGGATCGAGCAACAATTCTGGCAGCAGGTTGCGATGACTTTGTGAGTAAACCCTTTCGGAAAGAAAGGATCTTTGAAAAGATCGGGCACTATCTTGGGGTACGGTATCTTTATGAAGAATCGGCAGACAGGGTTGAATAAAGCTCACCGAGGTTGGGATTGAGATAACTATAGTTACAAACATTAGGGTTGTACTCTATCCTCTAGTCGAATTACTGTTTTTTGGGTGAATCCGATAAAAACAAAATGCCTCTAAATGCAAAATACTGTTCAGCTCAGGGGCAGGCTTCAGGTGTTGAATGCGAGATTATAGAGATTTCGGCGATTTTATAGGGGTCACCGCGATCTAAACAAAGAGCATCGCATCTGCATCCAAACTTTTCCCAACATGGCATGAAACCAATAAGGGTATAGATTTAAATCTAAAGTCGAGGAATCTAGTGCTTTGTCAATTTTAAATTTTGGGATGAAGGTCAGTTCCCTGACTTCTATTTGCAAAGCTGGGTTGCCTGAGTAGAGCCGAGAGGAAGCTGAGGTTCTCGATCGGCTTGCAGGGAATTGAATCCCTATATTTTAGTTTTGACAAAACACGAGCAGCCAATCCATACCTTAAATCACCAACCTTTTTCCCAAACTGGAGCCTGTGAGGTGGTTCTGAAGCTTTTCATATAACTGTTTCCTCGTTTCTGTCTTCTCCCTCAAGAGACTTTCAGTTTGATACAGTTATGGAGCTAATCCAACAGTCTGGCCCGTAGGTTACTGTTAAGCTGATATGTCAAAAGCAGATATCCTGATTGTTGATGATATGCCAGACAATTTGCGTCTTCTGTCTACAATGCTGACAGAGCGAGGCTACGAAGTTCGGAAGGCGCTGAATGGGCAGATGGCTTTGAAGGCGGTGGAAGCAGAACCGCCCGACTTGATCTTGCTTGACATTAATATGCCGGGGATGAATGGTTACGAGGTCTGCGAACACCTGAAGGAGAATCGTCAGTCATACAAGATTCCAGTCATTTTTGTCAGCGCTTTGGATGATGTATTTGACAAAGTCAAAGCGTTTTCGGTCGGAGGGTTAGATTACATTACAAAACCCTTTCAGGCAGAGGAAGTTTTAGCTCGGGTTGAAAATCAACTGAGACTCCAATCCTTGCAAAAGCAACTCACTCAACAAAATGCATTGTTGCAGCAGGAGATTCGCGATCGCACCGCAGCGGAAATCGCTCTACGACGCAGCAATGCCCTGCTCAAAGCGCAGCAAGAAGCGGCGTTGGATGGCATTCTGGCAGTTGATGAAAATCGGCAAATTGCGTTTTATAATAACCGCTTTTGCCAACTCTGGCGCGTTCCAGAAGACCTTGTTCAAGCCAGTAGCGAGCAACAACTCTTTCATTGGCTGCTCCCTCAGTTACAACAGCCACAAGCTTTTTCTGCGAAAGTAGAGTATTTACACCAGCATCCGACTGAAACCAATCGCGATGAAATTCGCTTCAAGAGCAGGCGCGTTTTTGACTGCTATTCTGGCCCCATCCGCTCTGCCAGCGGGGATTATTACGGCAGAATTTGGTACTTCCGGGACATCACAGACCGCAAGCGGGTGGAAATGGCTCTGCGCATTGCTCAACAAAAATCTGAGGGATTGTTGCTTAATATTTTGCCCAAAGCGATCGCAGAACAATTGAAGCAAGATCAACGAGCCATTCGGCAAGCAGGAGTTGCGATCGCAGAGCATTTCAAAGAAGCCACCATCTTGTTTGCTGACATTGTAGAATTTACCTCTCTTGCTGCCCGAATGCCACCCACAGAGTTAGTTAATTTACTCAACCAAATTTTTTCCGCCTTCGATCGGCTCGCCGATCGCTACGGGCTAGAAAAGATCAAAACCACTGGTGATGAATATATGGTTGCGGGCGGTCTGCCCGTCCCCAAAACAGATCATGCAGATGCAGTTGCTAGGATGGCTTTAGATATGCAACATGCAATTTCTGATTTTCAGCGAGATGATGGACAACCCTTCCAACTTCGGATTGGCATCAACACCGGGCCCGTTGTCGCCGGCGTCATCGGCCTGAGAAAATTTATTTATGACCTGTGGGGAGATACCGTAAATCTTGCTAGCCGAATGGAGTCACAAGGAGAACCAGGTCGTATACAGGTTGCAGCTGCCACCTACGAGCGTTTACAAAACAATTACGTCTTTGAAGAACGCCGAGAAATTGCTGTCAAAGGCAAAGGAGCAATGACCACTTACTGGTTAATCGCTTCTAATTCGAAATCATCAGACTGATCGTCTCCGCAAACGAATCCTTGTCCATGTTGAAATGTGTAGTCTTTCCCAAATTAGAACACCAGATCGCGGCACGGAGAACAGGAAATAGCAGTTAGCAACTATGTAGTTATAGCAAGAAAAAGAAGAAGGCAAAAAGCAGTAGGAAAAGGTTGATTCTATCTAGCTTCGAGCCTTTTGTAATCTTCTAATCCATTTCCGTAATGCTATAGCAGTAGTCAATGAGCAATTCGCGGATTATGACGTTCCTTTACCTTGCCCCTTGCTCCGTATTCCCCCTTCTCTGATTCTCTGTTTCCTTTCCTCTCTCATGAGTAAAGCTGAAATACTATCATCGAACTCAGATTGATAATGGCAAAAGGTCAGCAGATATGGCAGACGTATCGATCGCACTTCCGGGGTATTTCCTCACTAGCTGCATCTACGACAGCTCTCGAACTGCCGTGTATCGAGGACAGCGACAGTTCGACGAACAACCCGTTACCATCAAATTGCTCAAGAGCGAATATCCCGCACGCTCTGAAATACTGCTCTTTCGTAACCAATACACCCTCACCAAAAATCTCGATCTGCCTGGAATTGTTCAGTCCTATAGTCTGGAAAATTACCGCAATAGTTTTGCATTGGTCATGGAAGACTTTGGTGGCATTTCTTTACAGCACTATACCAGTGTTAGGAAGCAAAGCACAGAGAACAGCAAGCAAGACAGTATAACCCAGGATCCAAAACCCACAAACCAAAATTTTCACCCGCCGCTTCCCATCGACGAATTTTTCAACATTGCTATCCAGGTTGTTCAAACTTTAGAGGGGTTGTATTACAACCACATCATTCACAAAGACATCAAACCCCAAAACATCCTGATCAATCCCGACACCTTCGAAGTCAAACTCATTGATTTCAGTATCGCTTCCCGCCTACCCAGAGAAAACCAAATCTTCCAAAACCCAAATTGTCTAGAAGGGACTCTTGCATACATCTCTCCAGAGCAAACTGGACGAATGAACCGGGGCATAGACTACCGTACTGATTTTTACTCGTTAGGAGTCACCTTTTATGAACTCTTGACTGGACAATTGCCATTCTTAACTCGCGATCCAATGGAGATCGTCCACTGTCACATTGCCCGAGTTCCTCCTTCCCCCATCGCCATCAACCCAACTATTCCCAAAACTGTTGCCGATCTAGTAATGAAACTGATGGCAAAAACCCCTGAAGAACGATATCAAAGTGCTTCTGGTATCCTTTACGACCTGGAAAATTGCTGGCAGCAATGGGCAACCTATGGCAGCATTAGCGCTATTAATCTGGGACAGCAGGATATTTCCGATCGCTTCACTATCCCCGAAAAACTCTACGGCAGAGAAACTGAAGTGGTGAAACTGATGGCAGCCTTCGAGCGGGTCAGCCAGGGTAACACCGAGATGGTACTCGTTGCAGGATTCTCAGGAATTGGCAAATCAGCCCTGGTCAAAGAAATCCATAAACCCATCGTGCGTCAACGGGGATACTTTATTACTGGGAAATTCGACCAATTCAAACGTAATACCCCCTTTTGTTCTCTGATACAAGCATTTCGCCATCTAGTGCAGCAATTATTAACCGAAAGCAACGACTGCGTTGCGCAATGGCAAATCAGAATCTTAGATGCCCTGGGAACAAATGGACAAGCAATCGCCGATGTCATCCCCGAAGTCGAACTCCTGATTGGCAAACAGCCCGACCTCCCAGAACTCGAACCTACCGCTGCCCAAAACCGCTTCAGACTTGTGTTCGAGAAATTCATCCGCGTCTTTGCAACTGCAGACCATCCCCTTGTCATTTTTCTTGATGACTTGCAGTGGGCAGATTCAGCATCGTTACAGCTGATGGAATTGTTGCTCGCAGAAACGGATACTCGTTATCTGTTATTGGTCGGAGCCTATCGAGACAACGAAGTCACGCCAACCCATCCACTGATACTAACTCTGGAAGCAATACAAACCGCAGGTTCAGTCGTGAGCCAAATTACTCTGTCTCCCCTCAGCCCGACATCCCTTAACCAACTGATTGCTGATACCCTCCATAGCCCTCCCAAAGAAGCTGTACCTTTGACTGACCTGATCGTACAAAAAACCCAGGGCAATCCCTTTTTTACCAATCAGTTTCTGAAATTTCTGCATCAAGAGCAAACCATTTTCCACGATCCAGGCTGTGGCTACTGGCAATACGATCTGGGTCAAGCAAAGGTGCTGGCAGTCAGTGGAGATGTCGTTGAATTTATTGCTCTACAATTGCAAAAATTACCCAATAGTACGCAAGCAGTTTTGAAGTTCGCAGCTTGCATTGGCAATCACTTCGATTTGCACACACTGGCAATCGTATATGAAAAATCTCTCGCAGAAACAGCAGCAGATTTGTGGCAGGCGTTACAAGAAGGGATAATACTTCCCATAAACGAAGTTTACAAGCTTTTTCAACTAGACGAAAGTGAAGAGAAAGCAAAGATTAATTTTGGATTCAAAAAGCCCCTCAGATCCCAGGAAGCTTCAAGCCTGAAATTCCAACATCCAATTGAACTTTCTATTCCCTACAAATTTCTCCACGATCGGGTACAACAGGCTGCTTATTTTCTCATACCTGATAGTCAGAAACATTCAACTCACCTGAAAGTAGGGCGATTGTTGTTGAATAATCTCTCTACAGAGGAACGAGAGGAGAAAATTTTTGAAATCGTCAACCATTTGAATGTTGGTTCGCACTTAATCTTACATCAAAACGAATGTTATGAATTAGCTCGTTTAAATCTATTAGCAGCACGCAAAGCGAAAGACTCAACTGCTTACGTTGATGCCATGGAGTATGTTACTGCAGGCTTAGAATTTTTGGCAAAAGATAGTTGGACAACACAATACGACTTAACGCTTTCTCTCCACGAAACTGCAGTTGAGATAGCCTATTTAAGGACCAATTTCGAGCAGATGGAACAGTGGATAGCCAAAGTATTACAGCACGCGAGAACGCTATTGAACACCGTCAAAGTATACGAAGTCAAAATCCAGGCATGTATTGCACAGAATCAGCTTGTCGCAGCAGTGAAAACTGCACTAAAAGTTTTAAAACTCCTGGGCATACAATTCCCCGAACAGCCCAGTAAAGCAGATGTTATAGCAGAGCTGCAGGCAATACAATCTGTCCTGTCTGATAGAAAAATTGATGACCTGATCGATTTGCCAGCCATGACCGATCCAGTTAAGTTAGCGGCAATTGGTATTCTAGCCAGGGTAGCCTCTGCGGCCTACCATGGTGTTCCCGATTTGTTGCCGCTGATTGTCTTGAAGCAGACTAAATTATCAATTATCGATGGCAATGCGCCAGTCTCTCCCTTTGCCTATGCTAGTTATGGCTTTATTCTCTGTACGATCGGAGAAATTGAAACAGGTTATCGCTTTTCCCAACTGGCTTTTAAGTTATTGAGTCGGTTTAAGGAGACAGTCCTGAAAGCCAGAACTATCATCGTCATCAATGGACTGATCAGGCACTGGAAAGAACATGTCAGAGAAGAATTAAAACCGCTTCAGACGGGTTATCAAAGCGGGCTGGAAACAGGCGATTTCGATTTTAGTGCCCGTGCCGCATTTTGTTACTGCTCTTATTCATATTATGCAGGGAAAGAATTGATAACTCTGGAACGGGAAATTGTCACTTATAGCGATGCTATAGGTCAGATCAAGCAGGAGACTTCTTTTTATCGAATGAAACTCTACCATCAAGCAATTCTCAACTTGATAAGCTGCCCTAAAAATCCATATATTCTCAGCGGTAAAGTGTATGACGAGCAAAAATCATTATTGTTGTATAAAGAAGCAAAAGATCGGAATGCAATTTATCACTTGTATATTAATAAATTGATTCTTAGTTATCTATTTGGAGAATTTTATATAGCAGCAAATAACGCAATCCTTGCAGGAAAGTATTTAGATAATGGTTCCGGCAGTTTTTCTGAACATATTTTCTATTTTTATGGTTCCTTAGCACAGCTGGCAATATATCCTGATGCTTCAGAGCAAGAACGAATCGATATCCTTGAAAAAGTGGCAGTAAATCAGGAAAAAATGCATCAGTGGTCGCAGCATGCACCAATGAACTTTTTACATAAATTTCATTTGGTTGAAGCGGAAAAACACCGAATCCTGGATCGAAAAGCTGAAGCCATGGATTGCTATGACCGTTCTATTACCCTGGCCAGAGAAAATGAATACATCCAGGAAGAAGCTCTGGCTAATGAACTGGCTGCCAGATTTTTTCTGGCCTGGGACAAAAGTAAAATTGCCCAGGTCTATTTAACGGATGCCTACTATGGTTATGTCCGTTGGGGTGCTCAGGCAAAGGTGGCAGATCTGACAAAGCGTTATGCTCATTTGCTGCTGGCTCTCCCAACTGAGAAAAACAGCTCGCTGCCAGAGGAGACAGTGACTCAAGTGACCGCGAGTACTGTTGTTGCTGACACTTCGGAAGTCGCGGAAATGTTGGACTTAGCGGCAACAATTAAAGCCTCTCAAGCCATTTCTGGAACAATTCACCTAGATCAGTTACTGGCAACATTGATGCAGGTTGCAATCGAACATGCAGGGGCGGAACAATGCTGGTTGATTTTGCCCCGATCGGGTACTTTAACCATTGAGGCTCAGGGCAGCATTGGGATGACTGAAGCAACTGTACTACAGTCTATTCCGATTGAGTCTAGTGAGGAAGTGCCTGTTAGTTTGATCCACTATGTTGAACGGACTCAAGAAATCCTCGCGATCCATGATGCCAGAACTGAAACGACGTTTGCTGCCGATCCCTACATGGTTCAAAAACAACCAAAATCAGTTCTGTGTCTGCCAATCCGTAACCAGGGTAAGTTGATTGGTATTCTTTATCTGGAAAATAACTTAATTGCAGGTGCTTTTACTAGCGATCGTTTGGAGGTTCTGCAGTTATTGACTGCGCAGGCAGCAATCTCGTTAGAAAATGCAATGCTTTACGAGCAGCTAGAAGACTATCTGCGTACGCTGGAAGCAAAGGTGCAGGAGCGAACTGAGAAATTACAACGGGAAGTTCGCGATCGCAAGCGAGCTGAGGAAAACTTGCATCAGGCCAAGGAAGCGGCTGTTCGCGCAGCAGCGCAAAGTGCAGCAGCCAACCGCGCCAAAAGCGAATTTCTGGCCAATATGAGTCACGAACTCCGCACTCCCCTCAACGCCATCCTGGGTTTTACACAATTGATGGTGCGTGACTTGAACAGCATCAACCTAACCTCCATGCACACGCTGAAAGAATACCTGGAGATCGTCAGTCGTAGCGGCGAGCATTTGCTCGAGTTGATTGATGACGTTTTGGAAATGTCCAAAATCGAGGCAGGTCGAACCACACTGAATGAAAGCCACTTTGACTTATATCGTCTTTTGGATTCCCTAGAGAACATGTTGCAACTCAAAGCTTCATCAAAAGAATTGCAGCTTTTGTTTGAACGCGATCCAGAAATTCCTCAATTTGTGCAAGCTGATGAACGTAAATTACGTCAAATTCTAATCAATTTGTTGGGCAACGCCATTAAGTTTACTGAAACAGGAAGCGTGACACTGCGGGTAAAACCTGTCAATGATACTCCTGCGGAGACGCAAGCTAAACGGTTTGCGTCTCATAACGACGAAATGACAACAAACCAGGAACAATTATCGATGAACATCCTATTTGAAGTTGAAGATACTGGCCCTGGTATTGCTGCAGAGGAAATCGAACGATTGTTTGAAGCATTCGTCCAAACGGAAACAGGTCGCAGATCCCAGACTGGTACAGGATTAGGACTACCCATTAGCCAGCAGTTTGCCCGGTTAATGGGAGGAGATATTATAGTCAACAGCGTCGTAGGACAGGGAACAATTTTCAAATGCTCTATCCAGGCTGGTCTTATGGATGGACAACGTTTGCTCTCTCAACTGCCCGATCGACGCATTGTTGGTCTTCTCCCTAACCAACCCACGTACCGTATCCTGGTTGTAGAAGATAAGTGGGCTAATCGTCAGCTACTGGTAAAGATGTTGGAACCGTTAGGTTTTGAAGTGCGGGAAGCAGAAAATGGGCAAGACGCGATAGCCGTTTGGCAACAATGGCAACCGCACCTGATCTGGATGGACATGCGCATGCCCATCGTAGATGGCTACGAAGCCACCCGACAGATTAAAGCTAGAGAAAAGGGAAAAGATCAGAATTGCCCATCATCAACCGTCAATGCCTCACCAAGTATTGACAATCAACCAACGATCGTTATCGCTCTAACTGCTAGTGCCTTCGAAGAAGATCGTGCAGCAGTGCTGTTTGCAGGATGCGATGACTTCGTGCGCAAACCATTTCGAGAAGAAGCAATTTTTGAAACTATGGCCAAACATCTGGGAGTGCGTTATCTCTATGCAGAGAAAACAGACAAACAGGAAACCAGAAAAGATAAGAAGGACAATAACCTACCACCTTCCTCCCAAGCACTTCAAACCTGCCAGATTGTAATGGCAACTATGCCATCTAAATGGGTTGCAGAACTTCATCAAGCTGCTCAACAAGTCGATGCTCAGCTCATTCTCCAGTTGCTCGATCGGATTCCAGAAGCAGAGACTGAATTGACACACATCCTTTTAGATTGGGTCAACAACTTTCGCTTTGACAAAATCATCGACTGTACAAATGGAGCAATAGGCAGGTGAATTAAATGATTACCATAAGTGGTTACCGCATCCTTAAACAAATCTACGAAAGCTCCAATTCCCAGGTTTATCGAGGGACTCAAGAAGTGGATAACCAACCTGTGATCCTCAAACTTTTGAGAGCAGAGTATCCCTCCCCCGAAAGAATACGCCAATATAAACTCGAATATGAAGTTGTCCGTTCCCTCAACCTGGATAGTGTGGTCAGAGCCTATGATTTGCAACCCTATAAAAATACATTTGCAATTATTTTTGAAGATTTTGGTGGCGATTCTCTGAGATGTTTAATGAACGATTATGGATGGACAGTGTCGTTAGATCAATTTTTCAACATTGCTATCCAAATAACTGAAAGTTTAGGAGATCTCCATTCCGTCAATATTATCCATAAAGATATTAATCCATCCAATATAGTTTTTAATCCAGAAACTAACGAACTGAAGCTCATCGATCTTGGGATATCTACAGTCTTGAGTCGCGAGACAATGACACTCAGAAACCTCAATGTGTTGGAAGGTACGCTAGCCTACATGTCACCAGAGCAAACGGGTAGAATGAATCGTGCTCTTGATTACCGCACCGATTTTTACTCCTTGGGGGTTACCTTTTACGAACTACTCGCCAACAGACTACCTTTTGATGTACAAGATGCAATGGAGTTAGTCCATTGTCACATTGCCAAACAACCTATCCCTCTCCATAAGATAGATCCTGAAATTCCCAAGACAGTTTCAAGATTGATTATGAAATTGATGGCCAAAACAGCAGAGGAACGGTATCAAAGTGCTTTAGGCATTAAAGCAGATTTGGAAATATGTCTAAAACAATTACGAACTAATGGCTTAATTGTTGAATTTCCTCTCGCTTCAAATGATATTTCTGACAAATTTCAAATCCCACAAAAATTATATGGAAGAGAAGACGAAATTAATCATCTCCTGACTGCTTTTGAACAGACAAGTCAAGGAAATACTGAAATAATTGTTGTTGCGGGTTATGCTGGTGTTGGCAAATCAGCATTAGTCAATGAATTTCATCGGCTTATGACTGCCCAAAAAGGTAATTTCGTCACAGGAAAATTCGATCAATATCAACGCAATACTCCCTACTATGCGCTCAGTCAAGCATTGAACGAATTTTGCAATCAGTTACTTGCTGAAAGTAGCGAAAAGTTGGAGGAATGGAAGCAAAAAATTTTAAATGCAGTTGGTAATAATGGTCAGGTATTAATTGATGTTATTCCGCATCTGGAATTTATCATCGGGCCACAACCTGATGTCGCCTCAGTTGGTCCCAAAGAAGCACAAAATCGTTTCAATCTGGTTTTTCAGAACTTCATTAAGGCTATCAGTCAATCCGATCGTCCTTTAGTCTTATTTATTGATGATTTACAATGGGCAGATATAGCCTCACTGGCTTTACTAAAAACAATAATTGTTGACCAAGAAAGCAAATATTTATTGATTGTTGGAGCGTATCGAGATAACGAAGTCAATGTCACTCATCCTCTTATAGAAATGCTAGAAGATATCAAAAAAATAGCACCAAAAAAATTATCATTTATTCAGGTCAATAATCTTTCTATAGAAAACATCAATAATTTAGTTTCCGACGCATTATCTTGTTCATTAACTTATAGTAGACCACTGACTGAACTTGTTTATGAGAAAACCCAGGGGAATTCATTTTTTACGGCTGAATTTCTAAAAACACTTTATGCGGAAGCATTATTAACTTTCGAGCGAAAGAAACGAAAATGGCAATGGAATGTAGCCCAGATTCAGGCTAAAAATATCACTGACAACGTCGTGGAATTGATGGCCAATAAAATTGACAAATTGGAGGAATCTACTCAAACTGCTCTCCAATTGGCAGCTTGCATTGGCAATACTTTCGATTTAGCAACATTATCGATTATTTCTCAAGATCAAGAAACAGATATTTTAGCTCGTATTTTCCCAGCCATAAAGCAAGGTTTTCTTGTGCCGTTAGATAGTAAATATAAATTGATAGAAAATTCATCCAATCGTGATGAAATAGCTAGAGAAGTTAAGTTTAAATTTCAGCACGATCGGGTTCAGCAAGCGGCCTATTCGCTGATTGCAGATACGCAAAAAAAATCTACTCATTTAAAAATCGGGCGTTTGTTATTAGCGAGTACTATTAAGGAAGAATTAGAAACCAATGTATTTGATATTGTTAATCACTTAAATAAAGGTTTGCAATTGGTAAATGATGATAGAGAAAAAATTCAGTTTGCTGAATTGAATTTAATGGCAGGTCAAAATGCAAAGACATCTAACGCTTACACTTCAGCCAGTAAATATTTAGATATGGGTTTGAGACTTTTGCCCGAAAGTAGTTGGAATACAGAGTACGATTTAACCCTAAATCTCTATGTAGAGCAGGTGGAAACGCAGTATCTCAATGTAAATTTTGAACAGGCTGAAAAACTTGCTGAAATTGTACTCAATTATGCCAGAACTGTTTTGGAAAAAGTCAGAGTTTATGAGACGAAAATCCAATTCTATACTGCTCAAAATCAAATGAAAGTTGCATTAAATATTGGATTGCATGTACTTAATATTTTGGGTATTGAACTAGCAGAAAATGCACCTGAAGATTTGATTATTGAGACTCTTTACAAACTGCCTGCAATGACAGATCCGATCCAGCGAGCTGCAATGCAAATTCTTATGGCAATTGTTCCACCTGCTTATCTTGCTAATCCCGGTTTTTTTCCAAAAATTATATTTACAATGCTCGGAATCTCTAACAAACATGGTAACTCTCCTCCAGCAGTTTTTGCTTATTCCTCATATGGTTTGCTCTTATGTGGATCGATGGGCAATATTGAGCTTGGTTATCGATTCGGGAAATTAGCCTTGTGGATATTAGAAGCATTTGATGCTAGGGAAATAAAATGTAGAGGGCACTATATATTTAACAGTCTGATTCGACATTGGAAAGAGCCTGAAAGAGAAGCAACTACTTCTTTACAAAAAGCTATTCACATTGGGTTAGAAACTGGAGATATTACCTATGCTTGTTTTGCATCAGTTGACTACTGTAGTAATATCTTTCTGATTGGAGAGCCGTTGGAATTCGTCAGTCACGAGCAAGAAAAATATATTACTCTAATTCAGACATTAAAGCAGGAATTCCCGCTTTACTATGCCAAGATATGGGGTCAACTGACACTAAATTTCACTGATGCTTCTGCCGATCGGAAATGTTTGCTTGGGCCGCTGTTTAACGAGATAGAAATGTTGCCAGTATTGCAGCAGGCCAATAATTTAACAGCTTTATTATCTGCTTATTTATCAAAAATTATACTTAATTATTTTTTTAGAAATTATGCTGAAGCGATCTTAAATGCGGATTTGGTAGAAAAATACGAATATGCTGTGGTGGGATTGTTTACCTCTACGCAAAACTCTTTTTATTTTTCTCTAGCACTTTTGGCTTTGTATCCAACTGCAGAGAGCAAGAAACAGACAGAATATTTGGAAAAAATAATACTTTTACAGCGGAACTTGGCTATGTGGGCTGAGAACGCTCCAATGAATTTTCAGCATAAATATATGCTTGTAGAAGCAGAAAAAGCACGTGTCTTGGAAAAATTTTCTGAAGCAACGATCTTTTATGAACAAGCAATTAAGGGGGCAAAGGAAAGCGGGTATATTCATGAGGAAGCTCTGGCCAATGAATTGGCAGCAGAGTTTTACTTAAATCGTGGTTTAGAGAAAGTTGCACAGGTCTATCTGTTAGATGCTCATTATGGTTATATTCGCTGGCAAGCAACAGCTAAAGTCAAAGATTTAGAAGAGCGCTATCCTCAGTGGTTTAACAAAAGTTCATCGGCGATCGCCAAACCATCGCCAACGACTTCGGACAGCGGTAAAACAGCTGCCGCTGCATTAGATTTAGAAAGCGTTCTCAAAGCTTCGCAAGCTCTATCAGAAGAGATTGTGCTCGATACCTTGTTAGCAAAAATGATAAAGATAGTGATTGAAAATGCAGGCGCAGAAAAAGGTTATCTAATTTTGGATAAATCGGGGCAATGGTCAATCGAAGCTGAAGGTAGACTCGATTTTGAAGATACTGTAGTATTGCAATCTATTAGGTTACAGACATTAGCGGAAACTGCTTTTCCGAAATCTATTCTCAACTATGTTGCTCGCACAAGGGCGAATATCGTTCTTAATAATGCGAGTCATGAGGGGCATTTCACACAAGATAGCTATGTGGTTGCCCATCGACCTAAGTCGATTTTAACTACGCCGATTGTCAACCACGGTAAGTTGATTGGTATGCTCTACCTGGAAAATAATTTAACTACAGGAGCTTTTACTTGCGATCGCATTGAGGTCTTAAAGTTACTCTGCTCGCAAGTTGCGATCTCTTTAGAGAATGCGTTGTTGTATAGCACTCTGGAGAAAGCGAATCAGCAATTAGAAGATTATTCTCATACCTTGGAAAAGAAAGTTGAAGAAAGAACTAAAGAACTAAAAGCTGCTCAAAAGCAAATTATTGCCAGAGAAAAATTGGCTTCGTTGGGTGCATTAACTGCAGGGATTGCGCATGAAATTCGCAATCCTCTAAATTTTGTTAAGAACTATGCTGAAGGGTCTATAGAACTAACGGATGAGGCGATCGAAGCAGTTGAACAACAAGCTGAGTATCTTGATGAAGAGGCATTTGAGTCCCTTAAAGAAATTCTAGTGGATGTGAGAGAGAATGCAGCTATCATTAATGAGCATAGCCAAAGAGCTGAGAATATTATTAAAAGTATGGTGCAACATGCACGCACAGAAAGTGGAGATCGCAAACCAAGCGATGTTAATGATATCCTCGATCGAGCTGTACAGTTTGCCTATCATGGTATTCGTGCCAGAAATGATAGATTCAACCTCCACATTGAAACTAATTATGACCGAACTATTGAACACCTCTCCCTAGCAATTTCTGATATTAGTCGTGCTTTTATCAATCTTATTGATAATGCCTGTTATGCGATCGCATCAAAAATCAACGAAAATGAGGCTTCTTTTGTCCCAATGCTTTGGATCCAAACTTGCAATTGTAGCGACATAGTCGAGATCCACATTCGCGATAACGGCCCTGGTATCGCACCAGAAATCCGAGAGAAGATTTTCCATCCATTCTTCACAACAAAGCCCACTGGCGAGGGGACAGGGCTTGGGCTATCGCTCACCCATGACATTATTGTGGAGCAACATGGAGGAACGATTACTGTGGAAACAGCAGTGGGCAAGTATGCAGAATTTACCATTACCCTACCAAAAACTATTTAGCCGTTGTGAACAGCAATAATTCCTGAGCGTATTGGTTCTACCTGCACGTTCACAAAAAACTAAAATTAAAAGCTCTATAAATTTTTCTAGTCAGTTGCAGGCAACAGAGGAAGCAGGATTTCGAATTCTGTACCCTGCTTGGGTTGAGATTTTAGAAATAGCTTTCCAGCATGTTTCTTGGTCACAATTTGATGGCTAATTGCTAACCCTAAACCAGTCCCTTTTCCGACAGGTTTGGTTGTAAAAAAGTTCTCAAATACTCTTTCCTGAATTTCTGAAGGAATTCCAGGGCCATTGTCTGCGATCTTGATTGAAACCCAATCAGTATTTGATTGTTCTACAAGCTCAGTACTGATTGTAATCTGGGGTTTCCAGGTTGGGTCGTCATCTTTTTTTTCTTCTTCCTTCTCGAAAAGAGCATCAATCGCATTCCCAATTAAGTTAACAAAGACCTGACTCAATTGACCAGAGTAGCAATTAACAGGAGGAATATCTCCATAACGTTCGATCAATTCAATGCCGTATTTCAGCCGATTATTGAGAATAATTAGGGCACTCCCAATACATTCATGAAGATTGGCAGGTTGCAACTTTGATTCATCTAGATGGGAAAAGTTTTGCAATCCTCCTACGATTTTACCCAATCGCTCAGAACCTACCTCTATACTCTTTAGAATTTTGGGTAGATCGTCTAGAATAAATTCCAATTCGCATTCTTCTTTCATTGCAGACATTTTGGGAGAAATTTCTGAGATTTCTTCATCGTAAGCTGACACTAGTTCTACCAAATCCTGGCAATAATTAGAGAGAAATTCAAAATTACTAATAATGCAGTTGACAGGGTTTTTAATTTCATGGGCAACGCTGGTTACCATTTTGCCCAAGCTGGCCATCTTCTCGGTTTGCATCATCTGAGCTTCTGTTTGCTCGTGCAACAATTCAGTGGTGAGCTGATGTATATGCGATTGTGCGATCAGCAGTTGATGAACATCGAGCAGGCGATAAGTTCCGGGTGCTAGTTCGACCACCACTGGTTCATACAAAATTTCAGCGGGTCTTTGCAGAGAGCGGCGAGCAGCTTCTACGATAGGCAACTCACCTGAGAGAATTAGAACATCCGTACTAGCAAAGCGATATAATGAGTAAAGCGGGCGTTTTAAAAAGAGTTCTAAACCATAAGGGCTGCTCAACCGTTCCAGAAAGCGGCACCGCGAAATCATACCAGCAAACTTCTTTCTATCGGTTAAGATTGCACCAGGTAGTAGTGGATTTGCCTGGAATATCTGGGAAACTTCTTTACCCAGATGGGAAGATTCAATCTGGAAATCGTAGAGCGATAGTTCTCGAATTGTTGATTCCAGTTTCAAATGCTGTAGTTCGAAGCGAACTGTTGCGACGAGGGGAGTTTTGAGTTCCTGAGTGGATTTTGGTTCTTTAGCGAGTTTGGTTTCCTTAAGAGCAACCATAGTCAATTCTTTATTCAGCGACGAACACAATTATTCCTAATCTAGCATCCGATTGATAAAGATTGCAGGATTAATTCACTTAAAATAGATTGAAGAATAATATTGATTAACAAAGGATAATTGGGCTGTTAAGATCGGGTTAAGTTTAGATTATCTTTTCTAAAAATCTTTAACTATAATTCGAAGATATTGATTGAAAATAACAGTCTAATGCAATCTTTTGTTTTATCTAAAGAAGTTGTGTTTTTGCTGTCCCATTTCTCGATAGAGTTTTTTGGAGTCTGAAACTTTAGTTTTGAGCAGTTTCCAAAAAATCTCACACTATAGCAATTTGATTTAATTTGTAAAACTGGGCAAGCTGAAAGTCTTATTCTATCAGATTCTATCTTAAAAATTCCTTACGACTCATTCCTGATTATAGGATCGCATAAATGGACAGATGAATAGTATTTTTATAATAAAAATGACAATTTTTTGTTGTATTTTATCTCTTGAAAAATATATTTTAGAAGTTAGAAAAACAATTCCGGTAGTCTACAAAAGTAAGATTTTTTGAGCGTACGGCTGAAACCAGCGCGCTCGAAAATCCTTATTTGTTTATCACTACTATATTTCTACGTATCATTGGTATAGCAATTCTCAGGCTAGTGAGGTATGGAAATATTCCCCTGCCTTCGGCAGGGAAACATTTCCATGTACTTCAGTCGCACGGGAACCGTTATATAAAATTGGATTAATAAACAAATCTTGACTAAAACTGAGGACATTTCAAATAAAAGGTTTTTACAGAATCTACATATAGCAATTCGGCTTAATTTTTCTTAAGTATACTGAGTTTTTAATGTTTTCGGGGAAAAGGCTGAGATCTAGAAACTTTTCAAAATAAAATAGGATTCCTATAATATTGAAATCGTTGGATATTGTCTCACATCTAAGAGGTTGTTTGAAAAGTCCTAAGACAGGTAGCAAAACATTCCAGATCCCCCTAAATCCCCCTTAAGAAGGGAGACTTTTGACCGTAATCCCCTCCTTTTCAAGGGGGGCTAGGGGGGATCTAATACTTTTCAAACATCCTCTAACGAGGATAGATGAGTCGAATTTGCGATCGCATTGAACTGAAGCTTTGCCGTAAATCCTGTCTTCTAGAGAAGTCACTCAATCGTTTTGCTACAGCATTTATGGACACTCGAATTCAGAAACGATTAATTGTCTTTTGTTTAGCAGAATGGCTGGCAAAATTAGAGAGGACAGGATATAGATGTTAACGCTATCCCTTATTTTTTCCCTACAAAATAGAACAATTGTTTTTCAATCGCTCGTTATGTCTACAACAGCGAGCTTGCCTGCCCTGCAGGGTAAAGCCCTGCAGTCCTCAAAGGCTGATTAAGGGTAGGCTACAGGAGCAGATAACCATAGTTTAGAGCAAAGAGTTTAAGCAACGTTAAGTAGGGTTTGAGAATCGCAATCTAGGGGATTTTTGTTGATAGCTATTTCAGGCTGAAATCTGCATATTCCTTAACAATTGTTGCAATCCTTGACGAACCCAAGCCATTTTTCTAAATGAGGATTTTGTGAGGAAACATTTATCGTAATCTCCCGAAAGCTAGACCGACTGCTTGTGTAGAGAGGCGTTGCTGGACAAGCCGTGGTTTTATGGCTCGCTAGCGGGACGTTCGCAGACCCACTGGGCAAAAAACGTGAATTTTAGTGCTGATTTTCAAAGCGTTGGGGTGAAATGCACATTGCTTGCCTCGATCGCCGATCCCCATTATGGTTACCTCCCATCCGTTTGAAGCTGTCACTGCATACAACGAGCAGTCATTCAGGACGCTGATGCGGGCGGTTGTGCTTGCATCTGGACAGTTCTCGCTCGTTTTAGTGCGTTGTAATTATGCCAGCGTACAAGCTCGTATGATGCAGCATTTGCATTCTCAATCGGAGCTAAATATTCATGCATTGGTGCTGTCTCCGTCGGTCACGACGTTGCAGGCAACGATTCAACGATCGCTGATGGGTCAACAGCCAGATGCTTTGGCAATCTTGGGACTGGAATCTGTCACAGCGATTGATGAACTGCTGACTTCGACAAACCAGATGCGGGATGAGTTCCGCAAAAATTTCCCGTTCCCGGTGCTGTTATGGGTTAATGATGCGGTTTTGCTAAAACTGATTCGTTTTGCTCCCGATTTCAAAAGTTGGGCTGCGACTGCGATTAAGTTTGCGATCGCAGCCGAGCAATTAATGGCTTTTTTGCAAGAACGCACCAACACTGTTTTTGCTCAAGCCCTGCAATCTGGGAGCAGTCAGTTTCCGCAACAAAATGCCTTTGAGTGGGTTTTAGCTGCCCCGAACGCCATGGAACTGGAATTCGCTCGTTGGGATCTCCACAGTCAGCGATGGGCTATTGAGCCAGTCGTCGAGGCTGGCGTCGAATTTATTTTGGGTCAGCATGACTACGTTCGCGATCGGTTAGATTCTGCGCTGAACCGCTTTCATCAGAGTCTGAAGTTGCTGCATCATACTGCAGGCCAGCAGGAAAAAGAGGCGATACTTTCAATCTACATTGGTCTCTGCCACTGTCGTTGTGTCGATCTCAATCCTGCCCAGAAACAAGTTCACTGGTCGGAGGCGAAGCATTTTCTGCAAATGGGGATTGAGTGCCTTGAGCATGTGCAGCGGCAAGACTTAGTCGCAGAGTGGATTGTGCAGTTGGGTACCGTTCTGGAGCATTTGAAAGACTGGGATGCGCTGCAAGCTTTATCCCAAAGCGCTCTGGAGGTGCATGAAACCCTTGAAATGCCGTTACAACTGGCACGGAACTATGGTTTTTTAGCTGAAGTTGCTTTGGAACGTGGCAGTTGGACAGATGCAGATTATCTAGCACAGCAGGCGTTGCAAATGTTGGATCGGGTACCAGCCACAACGACCCAAGACAGCGGACTTTTTCTGTTTTTACTGGCACAAGCACAATATCATCTCGGTCATTCGGAGGCTGCAATTGGCAATCTGCAACAAGCACTGCAAGAAAGCGAACCAGGCTGCAATCCACAGCTCTATCTGCGTATTTTGGCAACGTTGCGATCGCGCTACTTCGAGCGTGGTAATTACCACGAAGCCTTCCAGCTGAAACAAGAGCAACGCTCTCTGGAGCAGCAATACGGTTTCCGCGCCTTTGTGGGAGCGAGGCAACTACAACCACAACTTCAGGCAATGCATCCTGCTCTAGATCGACAGCGCAATCGTACTGCTCGCTCATTTGTCTCACCTGAGCTATCAACCCAACCGTCTATCGCCATCGCACAGGAAATCGTTGCAACTGGTCAAATGCAGGATGTGCAACGATTGATCGAACGTATTGGCCGCAGCGATTGCAAACTAACGGTCATTCATGGAAAGTCTGGGGTTGGCAAAAGCTCCCTTCTCAATGCAGGATTATTTCCAGCACTACAGCAAAAGGCAATCGGCGATCGTCATGCAATTCCAGTCATATTGCGAGTCTATAGCGATTGGGAAGGAGTTTTGGGCAACCAGTTAGCGGCCCTGTTGGTCAACTGGCTGGTTGAGCCAGAACGATCGGCCTTCTTGGCCAATCCGCCTGCCAGCGCACCAGAAATTCTGGCACAGTTGCACAAAAATGCAGCAGGGAATTTGTTAACCGTACTGATTTTCGATCAACTCGAAGAATTTTTCTTTGCCTGTTCAGACGGCAGCAAACGCAAGCAATTCTACGATTTTCTCAATAATTGTCTGAATGTACCGTTTGTCAAAATCATCCTCTCGTTGCGAGAAGATTATCTGCATTATTTGTTGGAATGCGAACGCCTTACTCAACCTGGAGCAGTGAATAATAATATCCTGGACAAGGAAATTCGCTATTATTTAGGCAATTTCACTCCCAATCGGGCTAAAACTGCGATCCAGAGTTTGACCGAACGAGCAGGGTTTTATCTGGAAACAGAGCTGATTGAAGCATTAGTCGGCGATCTAGCTGGAGAGTTGGGGATGGTATCGCCGATCGAACTTCAGGTCGTCGGCGCACAGTTACAGACAGACGAAGTTGCAACACTTGCCCAGTATAGGCAGTTGGGAACTAATCCAAAAGAAAAACTGGTTCAGCGGTCGCTGGCAGTCGTCATTCAAGATTGCGGTAAGGAAAATGAAGCGATCGCCTGGTGCGTTCTGGGAGCGTTAACAGATGAGAAAGGAACTCGCCCGTTGAAGACGAAATACGAGTTAGCCAATGAATTGGAACTGCCAGCCAACCAGTTGGATATGGTGTTGGAGATTTTAGTCGGATCGGGTCTAGCGTTCTTATTGAGAGAGGAGCCAGAGCATTGTTATCAGTTAGTGCATGATTATTTGGTTGCCCCGATTCGTCGCAAACATGTGTCGGGTATGAAACTGTTGCTATCAAGGGCAGAGGCAGCAAAAAAACGGAGTCAGGCTCAGTTGAGTCGAGTGCGACAGTGGGCGTTGCGAGTCGCGATCGCATTTACTGCGATCGCGCTCGGCTTAGCCGTCATTGCCGAATCTCAACGCAGACGAGCCACTATCAGCGAAGCCCGAGCCCAAATCAGCGCCCTCAGCGCATCTTCAGAAGCCTTATTTGTCTCCCACAAAGAATTTGATGCCTTACTTGAAGGCTTAAGGGCCTGGAAATATCTCAACCAGGCAAAACAAGGCGTTGCCGCCAATCGTATGCGAGTTGTGACGACCCTGCAACAAGCGATGTATGGTGTTCGAGAGCGAAATCGTCTAGAAGGGCACCGGGATGTCGTTTGGGATGTCAGCTTTAGCCCCGACGGTCAATTACTGGCCTCGGCCAGCAACGACCGTACCATCAAGCTCTGGCGACCTGATGGGATGCTGGTACGCACCTTAAGCGGACACGATCATCGTCTGACGAGCGTCAGTTTCAGTCCAGATGGACAATCCCTGGTTTCCAGTAGCTCAGACCAAACAGCACGACTCTGGAGCCACGATGGTCGTCTGCTGGCCATCCTGCAAGGTCACAGTGAGGGTGTCCAGAGTGCCAGTTTTAGTCCAGATGGCAAGACAATTTTGACTGCTAGTCTGGATGGCACTGCGAAACTGTGGAACCGTCAAGGCAAACTCTTGCTGACATTAGCCGGAGACAGCGATGCCTTAAGTTGGGCCAGGTTCAGCCCGGATGGACAACTGATTGCCACTGCAGGCGACGACGCAACGGTCAAACTGTGGAACCTGCAAGGCAAATTGCTCCGCACCTTACGCAAACATCAAGGAAGAGTGATGGCGCTTGCCTTTAGTCCCAGAGGGCACCTGCTGGCGACAGCAGGGGCAGATAAAACGATTCGACTCTGGCCACTGGAAAGCAGAGCCGAACCCACTGCCTTAGAAGGACATGACGCGGCAATCTGGAACCTCAGCTTTAGTCCTGATGGTCGAACTCTGGCTTCGGCCAGTGAGGACAAAACAGTGAAGCTCTGGAATCTGGAAGGGAAACTACTGGAAACGTTCAAAGGCCATGGAGATTGGGTCACCAGCGTTAGCTTCAGCCCCAACCAGCCCGTCCTGGCTTCGGCGAGTTTTGACAAAACAGTGAAGCTCTGGAGTTTGGAAGAGTCATCACCGATCGTGCTGCGAGGACATCGCGATCGCGTCACCAGCGTCAGCTTCAGCCCTGACGGTCAACACCTCGCCTCTGCCAGTCGGGACAATACCGTTAAACTGTGGAACCGCAATGGTACCTTGCTCAAGACTCTGGAAGGGCACCGCGATCGCGTCACCAGCGTCAGCTTCAGCCCCGACGGTCAAACCCTCGCCTCTGGTGGCTGGGACACCTTGATTAAGCTCTGGAATCAGGACGGCAAAGTCCTCCATACCCTCTATGCCCATCGCGACAACGTCACTAGCACCAGCTTCAGCCCTGACGGTCGCCTGCTCGCCTCCGCCAGTAAAGATAAAACCATTAAGCTATGGAACCGCAATGGCACTTTACTCAAAACTCTGAACGGTCATCGCGATCGCGTCAACGGCATCAGTTTCAGTCCCGACGGCCAAACCCTGGCCTCTGCCAGCGACGACGGCACCGTCAAACTCTGGAGTCGTAAAGGCACCCTGCTCAAAACCCTGAACGGACATAGCAACTGGGTACTGGACGTCCGCTTCAGCCCCGACGGTCAGCTCCTGGCCTCTGCCAGCTGGGACAACACCGTCAAACTCTGGAGTCGCGACGGCACCCTACTCAAAACCTTACTGAAAGGCTACGCCGACAGCGTCACCAGCGTCAGTTTCAGTCCCGACACATCTGCTGCCAATCCTCAAAATCCATTCTTCCAATTCCAGCGCCATCATCTCCTGGCAGCAGCCAGTTGGGACGGCACCGTCAAGCTCTGGAGCCAGGACGGCACCTTACTGAAAGTTCTACAAGGGCACGATTCTGGTGTATTAGGTGTCAGCTTTAGTCCGGACGGCAACTTACTCGCGTCTGCCGGTGCTGACAATACTGCAATTCTCTGGAATCTTGACTTAGACAACCTGCTAGCACGCAGCTGTCGCTGGTTAAAGGATTACTTTCACACCAACCCCAATGCCCAGGAAGATGGCCACCTCTGCAAGGGTATCGATATTGGCAAGGCAGAGGATAGAGTGGGGAAGGCAGACGGCAGACGGTGATGAAACAAAGGATAGATAAAGGCAGAGGGCAGAAGAAAGTATTAGCACGAACAATCAAAAATCTGTGTGCTCATCAAAGGAACGAATCTTCCAAATTGCCATCTTCATGTATTCCTTTCTGTCTTTTGCCTCCTGCCTTCTCCAACACAACGCTCGCAGAATTGATGAAGCTAAGATGAAGTTTTGGTAAAGGTTGCGTAAATTCTACAGATGAACGCTTTTCTCGTCTGTATTTATCGTTAGGATCCTGGATAGAACCGGGGTGCCTGGACGTTTAGAGTCAGTAAAAGTGTTGAATTTAAGCTGCCATTCCCCACTCATGCCAGTGTCCTACCCCATCCGCACCATTAGCCCCCATCTGGTCCGCGCATTTCAATACATCAAAGACGCTGGAGATTGGCTCACATCCGAGCAGATTGCCAAAGGAGCGAACATTGCCTCCATTTCTGCTCGTTATTTGGCGCTGAAGCTAACCCGCGAAGGCTTGCTAGAACGATCTCAGGGAGCGTTATCTTTGCAACGATACAGACTGGCCAAAGGATACGAACAGCGGGATCTGGCGAAAAAGATCGCCGCTAAGCAGTCCAGAATGCATCAACAGCAGCCTGGTCGAAGTTGAATGCCTGGGCACTTTGCAGTTTGCCGTCCTGCATCTGGAAGATGACACCACCTTCCCAGGACATTGTTTTACCATTGCGGGTGGCGGTATCGCGGGTAATGACCGCAACGCGGCTTTCATTGGCCAGGACATCCACCAGTTCAACCCGAAACTGCCCCTGGCTGAGGGTGGCAAATTTGGCGAAGTAACCGAGAATGGCTTCAATGCTGTTGTATTCGCCAGACAGGGGGATTGGCTCCTGGGGAATACCAGACAGCGTCAGGGGCAATCAATGCAGTCAGACCGGCAATATCGCCCTGGCTAAACGCCTGGTAGCCTTGCCGCACCAGGGTTGCATTTGGATGTTCGATCGTGGTAGAGGCTTGACACATCGATTTGGATGCAATAGATCTGGAGTTGTCGAAAAAATAAATCTAGGTTGTCGAAAAAATTGTAATCCTGACCCGATAGGATCGCGAATTAAATAATTTCACAAACAACAAATCTGTAGGGACACGGCAATGCCGTGTCCCTACGAGAGAATTGGTACTTTATTCAATTCTTGTTCCATAGACGCTGCAGCACTAAAGTGCCAACTCCGAAAAAGTAACGCATTATCAAGAAAAATAAACAACCTCACCTATATTTCTATCGCTTTGTTACACCTTCGCATCGCTTTGTTAACAATACCGTTGAGATATGGAGATTTTTTTATAATCGAAACAAGATGACGTTGGTTTTATCTTTCCCCTGATAGGGTGAGTTATTCCAACTTTCTGGATGATGAATAGATAATGAGGCAATCTCTATGAATATTCTCGAAAGGACCAGTAACGTCATTCAATACCTTTACGAAGCAGTCGCTTGGGCGTTTAGTCCCATTGATGATACTTATCCCGCCATCGGTATACAACCGTTTGAAGGCGAGCCTTACTCTCAGTGGGCAGATTAGTTTCGGTTTTAGGAAAGGTGTTTTTAGATTGGTCAACTTGTAAGGCTTTAGAGATAATAACCAGGCTTTAATACAAGTTCCAATCTTCATTTCAGATTGGTAACTTCACAAGTTAGCGATATTGAAAAACTGAGCCGTCTCTCGCGGGGGGTTCGGTTTTTTGATGTCTACAATCGAGGAAAAACCGACGTAGAAATGCCAGGTTTTATCGCACTACGAGATATAAATTAAGACAGAACAAGAAGTGCAAACCCAGATGCAGTCACTTTGCCCTTCTGCCTTCTGCTCCCTGCCTTCTGACCTCTGCCTAATCCTGGAAAAGAAACTCTAAATCGCTATAGCTTCTAATCACACGCACCACTTCAGCTCCTTTATCAATGGGGCGATAAAATATTAAGCAATCTTCAACTGGAAAACTTCGGAGCAACGGAAAGATCTCATCGCGTCTTCTGCCCATTTTGGGGAAGTTTGCCAGGGTGCGAAATCGCTGGGTTAACGCATCCAAAAACCGCTCTGCTGCATCTGAGTTTCTGCCCTGCAACCCTGTGCTGATATCTTCAATGTCTTGTTTGGTTGGGAATGTCAGAATATGAACGTTTCTGACCGATTCTGGCGGGTGGTATTGACTTTGAAATTTTTCTCGCAGCCGCTGCATGGTTGCTTCTCCTGCCAATACATTGCCCTGGTCGGAGGCAGCGATACCGAGCATGATTTCCTGTCTAAGTTCTTCGAAGCGTCCTTTATAAGTGCGATCGCGTTCCTGAATCAGACGCAATCCTTCACAAAGCACTGCAGCTACCGATCGATATTGGCCGCTCTCCACTTTTGCGCGAACAAACTGTGCCAATTCAGGCGTGAGGGATACATTCATACATTTACCCTGGTTGCAAGCATCAAATCTGTTCGGGGAAAAGCCAACAGCAGAGAAAATTTCCATCTCTACGAGTAGAAAAAATGGAACACTTTGCGGCAAAACGTTGGCATAAGGTCATCCTCACCCATACTTAAACCTGGAGTTCTGAACATCAGAGACTGTGTCAGTCACAAGCTGGACAAGGGGTAAACCTGGGCCATTTTGGAACTTGACATTTCCCTAGAGGAAAATCCACGGTTCTTATACATGGAGAGGGTTTACCTCCCAAAAAATGATTCAATTTAATGCTTTGAGGTTTCTGAAGCTGGAATCATGAAGAATACACCCCATACGGAAGACATAAAGACTGAGACCTATTGCTATCCCCGATTTTTAGTTAATCTAACACAAACCCCAGCCTGTTGAGGGCAGGAAAAATTGATAGCGTTCGCAATGAACGGGGTTTATCATGAAGCTATCCTGCAGCTCAATGCCCTGTTTTATCTGTTATGGGAGCCTATCAAAATATCATGGAATCCCTGGTCGAGGAGGAGGTAAAGCAACTCATCCAAACTCTGCCCAAGCGAGTTTCGGCCTGGATTTATCCAGAAGACTTAGTCACCCATGCGCTGAATCGATTGCCACCTCTGTATGCTAGTTCCAAAGAGGGAGTCGGATATCAGCTTCGCAAAGGGAAATCAGAGCTGAAAGAGCAAATTACTCAAGCAGTCCATCGAGCCTTTGCCACGGTTCAAAACGATCCGCTGAGGCGTCGTACCCCTCTCCAAGCTCCTCACCTTCAGGACTCTAAAAAAGCAGAATTCCAGCAACAGTCCTTCAATCAGCTTAAGGTAATGGCAGTAGATGGAGACCTCCAACGCCTGCAACCCCAAGGACTGGGGGGGCATTTACCCAAAGCAGAGCTAGAGGGTCGCTGGCCAGAGTCTCAGCAATTGCGAAAAACGGAAAATCGATTGACCTTGTTCAAGCATGAAGATGTGGCTCAGAGTCAAGAAACAACAATGGAAGAGTGATACCATTTTGGCTTTTAGATTGGCGATTTTGGATTGCAGAAAGCCTTGTTGGGTAGGCGTTCTGCAAATTTCATCGATTGCATCTCCACGTCGAATTGGTATAGCTCTACGGGTTTAGGTTGGTGTGTGTACCTCCCGCTTCGCGGGAGGTACACACATTTTTCGTCCTAACGTCTATGCGTAGTGCTATACAAGACTTGGAAGGTTAGCGCCCCCCTCGGGGGGCGCTAACCCCCATTTCTTCGTACCAGAACGGGAAAAAGGTTATTTTGAAAGCCTTGCGGAGCAAGGCTTTCAAAATAACCTTCCAAGTCGTGTGCTATATCAGAAAATTGAGTCAGGTAGGATGGGCAAAGCAGAGCGTGCCCATGTCGACTTTGTGATGGGCACGGGTTGCGCCCTTTGCCCATCCTACTCAGCTACATCTTATTTAATTCTTGTTCCTTAACTTCAGGAATCGAGATCTTTCATCATTGGGGGTTCAAGCTCTTCGAGCATTGGGATCTCAATCGTAAATTCTGTGCCTTTCCCTGGGGAGGAATCGCAAGTCAGTTTGCCGTGGTGTTGTTCTACTACAATTTGATAGCTGATTGACAATCCTAAGCCCGTTCCCTGGCCGACTGTTTTGGTGGTGAAGAAGGGATCGAAGATGCGCGATCGCACCTCTTCGCTCATACCCGGCCCATTATCTGCAATCCGAATGATGACTGTACCGTTCTCTCTGGCTTCAGTGCAAATCCAGATAGTTGGCTTTGATACGCTTTCAGGTTGGCAGGTTGGCAGGTTGGCAGGTTGTTCTGAACCTGCCAACATTTCACCATTCAAACTTGCGCACACCTCCAAAGCGTCAATAGCATTGTTGAGCAAATTCATAAACACCTGATTAATCTGGCTGGGATAGCAATTCACCAGCGGCAGTTGAGCGTATTCCCTGATTGCTTCGATCTGAGGAGTGTTCTGTTGGCGGAGCCGATGCTGAAGAATCATCAAGGCATTATCAATCCCTTCGTGCAGGTTCACTGCCTTCATCTCCGCTTGATCGTGTCGGGAGAAATTGAGCAGTCCTTCAACAATGGCACGGATGCGATCGCTTCCCGCCTTCATCGATCCTAACAATTTGCGAAGATCCTCGATCAGAAAATCCAGACCAATCTCCTCAAGCGCCTGCTGCAGCGGAGGTGCCGGAGTTGGGTAGACCTGCTGATAAAGCTCGATCAACTCAAGTAGATCTTCAAAGTAGTCATTGGCATGGGTAAGATTACCATAGATAAACGTCACCGGATTATTGAGTTCGTGAGCAATACCCGCCACCATTTGCCCCAAACCAGACATCTTTTCAGTTTGAATCAGTTGAGCTTGGGTCTGCTTCAGGGTTTCCAACGCCTTAGCCAGTTGAGCCGCACGCTCTCGCTCTCTCGCTTCAGACTGCTGTCGAGTTCGAACTTCCTGTTCCAGCAAAGCATTTTGCTTGGCGAGTACTTTTTGTGCCCACCGCAGCTTCAGTTGATTTTCAATCCGAGCTAAAACCTCTCCAATCTGGAAAGGCTTGGTCATATAATCCACACCCCCCACTGAAAATGCTTTTACCTTATCCAATACCTCATCAAGGGCACTGATAAAAATGACTGGAATGTCTTGGGTTTGTGGCTCTGCTTTCAAATGTTGACAGACCTCATAGCCATCCATCTGCGGCATATTAATATCTAGCAAAATCAAATCGGGCGATCTTGCCTGGGCTGCCTTCAATGCGGTTTGTCCGCTCATAACACTACGAACTTTGTAGCCTTGCTCTTTCAACAAGTCAGACAAAAGACGCAGGTTATCTGGTTTATCGTCAACGACCAGGATATCTCCTTTAGGGATTGATGCTAAATTCCCATCCATGGTTTAAGTATTTTAGTTAAATGAGCTGCTCTGTTAAATCAACAATCTTTTCAAACTGAAAATCCCTGACCCAACAGGCAATCGTTTGGGTCACATCTGCCTCAACCTCAACCAGCGACTCAACGAGCTGGAGAACCAACTCCGCATCCGCCTCAGTCGAAGCTTGATGGAGTCGTCCGATCCAGTCAGCAGGCATTTGGGTTAAATGTTGTTTGAGTGTAGATGGAGAAAGAATCGTTCCTTGTTTGTTGTTAGCCGTTTCCTCCGTTGCGTTCTCTTTTATTGCGTTCCCTATTGTCTGCTTACCACTCTCCTCTTCTTGATAAAGGTACCGTACCCCTAGGTGTTGCGCCATTTTGTCAAGAATAACGTCTTTTTGGAACGGCTTGCTGGCAAAGTCATCGCAACCTGCTGCCAGACTAGCAGCCCTTTCTTCTTCAAAAGCACTAGCCGTTAGGGCAATGACGATTGTTCGTTGAGGGTTAATGGTTAATCGGTCATTGTTGAGGGTTGATGGACTATTACTGAGAGTTAATGGTTCATTGTCGATCGGTTGTTGGCCGTTTGTCGTCGCTAGTCCTACTCTGCTTTTGTGGTGTTCTCTAGATTTAATCAACCGGGTTGCCTCGTAACCATCCATTACAGGCATTTGCATGTCCATCCAGATCAGATGTGGTTGCCATTCTTCCCACAGGTCGATTGCTTCTTGTCCATTTGCGGCTTCGCAGACTTGGAACCCCAGCGGCACTAGTAATTTGGTCAACAAGAGACGGTTTACTCCATTATCTTCTGCGATCAAAATCCGATAGGTTGGCTGATCGGGGGCTACTCCAACAATCTTGTAGTGTTTCTGGGATGATCGCATTTCAGGGATATGAGTTAAGCTCGCTCGGATAGCGAAGGAAAAAACTGTTCCCTGTCCCAAGACACTGCGAACGGTGAGAGTTCCTCCCAACAATTCTACAAATTGCTGGCTAATGGATAAACCTAGGCCTGTTCCCTCTTGAGAATGCTTCCCTTTCTGAGTTTGAACAAAGGGATCGAATAAACTGTTGATTTCGTTGGGTGCAATGCCTGGCCCAGTGTCTTCAACTTCAAATAGAAGGTTCATGGATAATTGTTCATTGTTCATTGTCGTTTCTTCACCATGAACGATAAACAATGAGCGATCGGCAATTTTGACTCGTAAGACTACGTTTCCGGTGTCAGTAAACTTGATGGCATTGCCGATGAGATTGATTAAAACCTGACGGAGCTTACTCTCATCTGTTTGGATATATTGGGGAATATTCACATCTCTGGAAAAGAGGAGTTGCAATCCTTTTGACTCTGCTTTCAACAGCAACATTTCTTCTAGACTGCTGAGCAGACGATGCAGGTCGAAGCGACGTTCGTTTAAAGTAATACGGCCCGCTTCAATTTTTGACATTTCCAGCACATCGTTGATCAGCGATAGTAAATGCTCGCCGCTACGACCGATAATGCCTAAATAATCCTGCTGCTCTGGATTGATTGAGGAATCGCGACTCAGGAGTTGAGTAAAACCGAGGATGGCATTCAGGGGAGTCCTTAGCTCGTGGCTCATTTTGGCCAGAAAAGCACTTTTAGCCCGATTGGCGACTTCTGCTGCTTCTTTAGCTTGTTGCAATGCAGTTTCGGCTTGCTTACGTTTAGTGATGTCGCGAGATACGCAAATCACAGAATCTTCAGTGATGGGGGAAATGCTATCCGCAAACCAAAATACCTGGTCGTCAATCATTAAACTATGCTCAATCTGTAGGGTACTCTGAGTATTCAGGGATTGCCAGATATGTTGCAGTAAGATATCAGCCTGGGAACGCTCGAAGACATCGTGCAAGCTTTTCCCAATCAGATCTGCTGAAGGTTTGTAAGTACTGTCTGGATTGGTTGGCGCGATTTCGAGATAGCATCCCTGGGAATCAAGAACAAAAATGACATCTGTCATGGCGGCAAATAAGGCCCGCAGTTGAGCGACTGCTTGCTTTTGTTGAATCGCTCTTCCTAATTGAGCTGCAACTGCTGACACTAACTCTACCTGATGACGATCGCGATGACGGGCGTCTTGCATGAAGAACACTAATACAGCCAGGACTGATAATTTTGGGGATGAGAAGAGCTGATTTTGGGCAAAGACATCTTCTGTCGATGGCTCTGAGTTGCGCTCCCTAGACAATTCTAGCGATACAGTCTGTCTTGTTCGATCGGTTGCGATCGCAATGGGGACACCAAAACCAGCTTTGAGACCGCAAGCACCAGCCAGTTGGGATCTCAAAAAAACATCATCAGGGTCTTCAGTCAGATCTAAAACCCATTCGGGTCTTTTTTTGTGCCAAACGCGACCTGGGAGGGCCTCACCTGGTAATAAAATCAGACCGGAGCTGTGGTGTTGAAATGCTTCCAGATTTGCGATCGTCAATCGATCGATCCCCTGACGACGACAATACCAGACAGGACTGTATTCTAATGCTGTCCCATCGGCAGTTGGAATCCACGCCTCGCCATAGAGCCAACCCGTGGATTCGCATACTTCTCGTAATGCGACCCCCAGAGCAGTCTGGAAATCCCCTGCTTCATTAATCGCTTGCGTCATGGCAAGCAGCAGTTGGATTTTTTCCTCTGCCTGCTTGCGTTCAGTAATATCGTGTAAGAAGATTGAAGCACCATCCGCACCAAGGTATGCTAGCACTTCAAACCATTTGTTAGCAGGAGGATAGTATCTTTCTAGTGCGATCGTGCTTTGTTCTGCTTTTCTCCACAAACACCACTGATAGAGTTCTGCCCCCAGATCGCCAGCAAGCGCATCCGTCAGTTTTTGGCCTAAGAGTTGTTCCGCAGGCGTTTGTAACAATCGAGCAGCTTGGGGATTGACATAGACAATCTGCCCTTGACGATTCAATCCCATAAACGCATCCTTAATACTTTCAAGAATGTTAGTTGTACGATGGTTTGCCTGGGCGAGTTTATCAACGATCGAGTAGGCAACCCAAAGTAGCAAAATCAAGGATACAAAATAGGCATTTAAACGATAGATATTAGCGCTTCTAATTGCTTTTTCGTAACGATCGTTATAAATTCTTCCTAGTTCTTCAGTTCGCTGTGAAGTTGGCAATTTTAATAGCGATTTTGTCAGCCGATCGACCTCAGGCTGATTGTCTAAAATAATCCGGGTATGACGAATGATAAGTTCAATGGAGGGATCGTTTCGATTGATATTTGTTCTTGATTTCAGGTTTTCTAAATTCTCCAGAATGCTCTCGATTTCCAGGGCAATCTCTTCATCAGTACTGAGGTTATACAGCAGAATATTCTGTAGCAGTTTATCCAGGGCCGTCACCAGAAGACGACTTTCAGTGGTGAAAGAAATTGAAGCCCGATCGATCGCCTCAGTTGTCAATTCTGGTAAGTAACGTAATGAATTTTTCAGCAGTGCATTCTGGGATTTAAATCTTTCAATTAAGTGCTCTTTTTTGGCAAGTAGTATCGATTTTTTCTTGAGTAGATTTTGAATGTCCTGGCGATTCTCTATTCCAATAAATGAAGGAATAGTTTTTAGTTCGTTCTGGATATATTTAAGATTGCTCAAATGCTGAACTAATGGATCGTAGGAGGTCATTACTTCATATCTGGCTTTGAGGATATCTTCGTTGAGGGCAGCATCGTGCTCTCGGTATTCGATTAAAGCCGCTTGATAACGCTGATGTTCCTCAAAATCAATCGCAAGACTCCTGACGATCAGAAAAATCAAGAGGGAAATGGCTCCCAAGGTACCTGTCCATTTCAAACCCGGATAGGATTTCACAATGGTTCTCCTCGATACTTACCTGTCAGAGCAGTGAGGAAGTCTACGATCAAGTCTACATCTTCTGCTGATAGTTGGCGGCCCAGCTGATACTTACCCATGATTTTTACTGCATCTGTAAGGGTTTTGGCTGAACCATCATGAAAATAAGGAGCTGTTAAAGCGACATTGCGTAGACCAGGCACCTTAAAAACGTAGCGATCCCGCTCATTTCCAGTAATGTTATAGCGTCCAAAATCGGCACGTGTTTCGTTGCCGCGGTCTTTGAAATAGTCACCAAATACGCCAAACCCCTGAAACATGTTGCCGCCAATGTTGATGCCCTGATGACAGGTAACGCACCCATAGGCTTTGAAACGGCGATAACCTTCCTGTTCGCTTGTGGTTAGGGCAGTTTCGTCGCCAGCGAGAAATTGATCGAAGTGAGAGTTGGGCGTTGTTAACGAGCGCTCAAAGGTTGCGATCGCGTCCTTAATATTATCGCTATCGATCTTGCCAGCATACAAGGCTTTAAACATTGATACATAGGCAGGGATGTGTTTGAGCTTGCGAATAATATCAGGCCAGTTAGAAGCCATCTCATAGCTGGCATGAATTGGCCCATCAATTTGTTCTTCCAAGGTTTCAGCCCGGCCATCCCAAAACTGCTTGAAATTGAAGCGACTATTAAACACAGTTGGGGTATTCATGAATCCAGGTTTGTCATGAATACCAATTGAAACAACCGATCGATCGGTCCCTGCCAGTTTCAGATTGTGGCAACTGGCGCAGGAAATAGTGTTATTTGCAGAAAGACGAGGATCTTTAAACAATTGTTCGCCAAGACGAACCTTCGCAGGGTCAAGTGTTGCAGTTAGGGGAAGAGGCTGAATGGGTTCATCAACAAGAGCCATTTTGACTGATTGAACCAGAAAGGGCATTTCAGTTTCTCTCTGAAGTTGAATATACTGAAATAATCCCAATATAACCAAAGCAAAAAGCACAATTGGAATCAGCCAGGTTTTGCTCATCCTTCGAGAAAAATAACGCCTTTTCATTAGCCGTTTTAAACTTTCAAATTTTTAATCTCCTATTATTAAATATACCAGGCTCAAAATTATAGTTCAGGAGCAATCCCAGGCTGTCTCTAATGACTAAAATTTTTGAGCGCATGGATACCGAACGCTCACAAGTCTTGACTTGTCGCTCGCTATGCCAACCCATTTCATGGGCATAGATGGGAGACATTAAGGGTTTATCGTTAGCAGAATCTATGGCTATGATTATGTATTTGAATTAACATTTCTCATGTTCCCAGACTGCAGCAACGTAAACCTCCTATGCCTGTCAAGGACTATGAAGGAATTGCCTTGCCTTACTCTCTCTCTGTTGCAGGCTTTCCGTCGATCGCTATTCTGTTTTTAAATGCATTGATTAGGATATATTGATGTGTATTTCTAGTGCAGCATCACATCTGAATTTCAGGGTTAACAAATTACAGAAATTTTACTATATAAGGTTTATAGAGATTGATAGCCCTAATCCTTAGCCTTGACTTAGCACTAGATCGAATTGAGTTTTAGCCTTATTTACACATCAAGTGAAATTGCTGCATCGGCAGAGGACTATATCCTGAAACTTGACATCTGATACCCCACCCCTGAACAGTAATTTTTTTCCCGGTTTAAATTGATGGCTTATCTGTTATTTATGAATTGTTTGAGACTTGCTACTCAGCGGTTTCTTGTAGAGTTCCTGGGAGAAATTATCTAACGCAGTGCGATCGCAGTTGCGCACACCAGCGTTCATATCCAACAGCATGGCAATTTCCTCTGCTGGGATAGGAGGTGAAAAAAGATATCCTTGCACTTTTTGGCAACCTAGCTTCTGCAATTGTCTGAGCTGCTCTGCAGTTTCTACTCCCTCTGCGATCGCATCCATTCCTAAACTACGAGCCATAGCCATAATTGCTCTAACCAATTCTAAATTTTCCCCTTGCCGACCAAGACAACTAATAAAAGATCGATCGATTTTCAGCGTATCAATCGGGAAACGATGCAAGTAGCTCAAGGACGAATAACCTGTACCGAAATCATCAATACTTAACTTAATTCCGGAGGCACTCAGTCGTCTGAGCTTAGCATTGGTTGCTTCTGAATGATTCATCAGAGTACTTTCAGTAATTTCCAGCTTCAATCGCTGCCGCTCAAATTCAGTTTCTTGAAGAATTTGGTCGATGCGGTCGAACAAATCAGGTTGCAAAACCTGTTTGGCCGATAAATTCACACTGACAATCCACGACTGATTCTGGTAAAGTTTCTGCCAACAACGCATCTGGGAACAGGCCTGACGAAGAACCCACCATCCCAACGGGACAATTAATCCAGTTTCCTCAGCAATCGGGATAAACCTTGCTGGCGAAACCATACCTTGAGTGGGGTGGTGCCAGCGCAACAGAGCCTCAAAACCAATCAACTGTTGCCTGCCTAACGAAATAATGGGTTGGTAATAAACCTCAAATTCTCCTTTCTCAATTCCCAATCTCAAATCTGTTTCCAGTTGCAATTGTTCCACTGCCTGCTCGTGCATCAGCGCATCAAAGACTTCGTAGGTTGCTTTCCCCTGAGATTTGGCTTTGTAAAGAGCAATATCTGCATCTCTGAGAAAATCCTCTGTGTGCTTGCCGCCTGCAGTACTCATAACAATGCCAATACTTGTACTTATAAATACCTCATATCCGCCCAGATTAAACGGTTGTGTCAGGGCTTGATGAATGCGATCGCCAATACGAGTAGCATCGCTGATATCATTAACCTCATTGAGTAGAATGGTGAACTCATCGCCACCAAAACGAGCAACTGTATCGGTTGCGCGCAGACATCCTTTCAGACGATGCGCTACCGCAATTAAGAGTAGATCGCCCGTTAAGTGTCCTAAGCTATCATTGATCAGTTTGAAACCATCTAAGTCGAGGAAAAGAACAGCAAACAGCTGAGTGCAGTTCTGCTGCGACCGCTCAATAGCTCGATTCAAATATTCTAAAAACGCAGGGCGATTGAGCAAACCAGTCAGAGAATCGTGGTTGACAGTATATTGGAGTTGAGCTGCTGCCCGCTTGTGCTGCGTGATATCTGTTAAAATCCCAGACGCCCCACCGCTGCGATCCGGATGTGCAGAGACTTCCAACCAGACCACTTTACCATTCTGGCAATCGAAACGCAATTGCTGCTTAACCTCCAGCCGATCGTTAAGAATCGTATGCAACAGGCTAAATCCAACTTTGCGATCGCCGTCGTGAAAGAAATCGCTGATCGACTGTTGCAAAGACTCGTCCAAACTATAACCCAGGGTCTCTGTCCAGGCCCGATTTAAAAATGTCAGACGCCCCTCCACATCAATCTCGAAGACAATCTCATGCAAATTATCCAGGAGCCGACGATAGCGTTGTTCAGATGCAGCAAGCTGTTCAAGCAGGCGATACTGAATTTGAGTATGCAGTTCATTAGGGGTTAGTTTCTCAGCGATCATACTGCAACCTTTAGACTGTCGAGAAGTTGGCTGTGAGTCATGACATTGGCATAAACAGGGAAAATATTCTGGCAATAGAAGTCTTGTTCGAAGACAGTGCGAGCGGAGGTACAATCCGATAAAATAGAGACCTTGTAGCCCTTTTCATGGGCAAAGCGCCCAGTAGAATCAATACAAATGGAGGTTATGGTTCCAGCAAGCACAACATGAGTAATGCATCGCCGACGGAGCAAACTATCTAACGGTGTGGAGGCAAACGCATTAAAGCCTCGCTTTCCTGGTACTGTCACAATTCTGTCGGCGAAAGGAAGCAATTCAGGAATCGTTCTCGAGCCTGGTGTCCCTGCCTGCAACGCTCCTAACTCTTTAATCGTTTTGAGAATGCCAACTGGATTGACTAATTCCTCATATGTCTCGGTGAAGTTGATCGGTGTAGAGATAATTAAACAGGAAGAGGGCAATTGCTGAATCAGGTTAACCGTATTTTTGACAACACTATTGACTCTAGACGATTCTTCAAACACTGGATACAAAACACCCTGTTTGCTGAAATAGTCATTCTGATAACCAACTAGAAGTAGCGCAGTGTAAGATATGTCCATGAACGATCGCCTACGATATGAACCAGAAGCATGAACTGCTTTTTTAAAATTATTAAGTACTCACTCTTACAATAAATTGACTTTTATAGCAATCCAAGCTGGGTTGAGCACAGACACCTGTCTTGTACAAGCAAGCTGATTGAAACTACTACGTACATTCACAACCAGAGACGAGAGAACTTTATGACCGATTTAAGATCGCAATGTCAGCACCGTAAAATTTACGATTTGGAGTTTTGCCAGGAAAAAAACATGGCTATCAGGATATATAGAAGTCCACTGCGCAATTGCTAAGATCCTTCCCACTTCCAAGAGCGAACAAGCCGTTTACCTGAAACCTCTATCCGTCAGCCAAAACTGAATAAACAAACCGACTGGTTTGTCAACACAACTTGCACCCAGGATGGGTTTCTGGTAAGAACGGGACTGTTCTTCTTCAAACGATTTTGAACTTTAGATATCAATAGACAGGAAGTCCAACAATCTCCACTACCCTACTTGCTTTGGTTTCTAATCTGCTAATTTATCAAGCGCTTAAACCCTGCCCATTTTTGTAAACTGATAGTTTTATTTTGGGGAAAACTCAATATCCCCAAATGGCCAGGGTCTATTTAAAGCTATGCGACGTTTTATGGACATTTTGTTGCAACTAAAGGCTCAGTAAGGGTACGTCGTTCCTCTTAGCAGGCATTATACCTTCCTGTTCCGGGGCAATAGCGTCAGCCATAATGCTGAAAATTTCTAAAGAATTTGTCATAAATCTCCTGTAGTTTTAAACTCGTAGCTTTATCAAGGGGAAATCTACGCTGGCAATTCAAAGAATAAATGGGAATCTGGAAGGCAAGGCTCCCGATTCCCATTCATCTCTCCACCGATCGTTGCTAGAAAATCTGCAATTTATATAGATTGAACAACATTAAGAATTTTTGAGCGCACAGGTGGCACCTGCACGCTCAAAAATCCTGATTCATTCAAGACTCCCAGCATGCTATCTATGCTAACTTTTTGTAAAAACTGCAAGTAAAACTCGTCAAACTTAGCTTTTAGAAATTTACCTCAGGAAAGCTACGAACTTCCGACAAGATGAGGGTGTGTGCTGTTTTCGAGACCCAGTTTTTGGATTGGGTGTTTGCTGCACCTTCGTTTGAATCAGAACCATGCTTAGCGCTTGGGTTCCTCGTGCTGCGAATCAGGGGTCTCCAGTACAATTATTGAGGCCATTAGACCTATTGTTTTTGTCAACATATTGTTTCTGTTACAGATTATTATGTTACCTGCTCTTTTCAAGCGGCTCGTATTGCTGGGTTTGCTTGCAGCAGCAGTCAGCTGTAGCCCTGCTCCGTCTTCTTCCCCGCCCCCTACCTCAACCTCAGATCCTGCAACAACATCCGCAGATCCAATCAAAACTATTGTACTAGCGGATGCGTCAAAAGATCCGCGCAAAAAAATCAAGCGTTTTCAGCCTCTAGCAGATTATCTGGCAACAAATTTGAAAGAATTTGACATTACTGCAGGTGAGGTTCAAATTGCTCCCGATCTGGAGACGATTATCCAATGGCTCAAGGAAGGCAAAGTGGATCTCTACTTTGACAGTCCCTACCCGGCGATGCTTGCAATCGAGCAAGCAGGGGCTAAACCGATCTTACGCCGCTGGAAAAATGGGGATGCAGAATATTACACCATCATTTTTACTATGGCCGATCGGGAGATCGATTCCCTGGCTGACTTGAGAGGAAAGATGGTGGCGTTTGACGACGAGCGTTCCACCACAGGATATATGTTACCCCTGGCCCATTTCCTGGAAGCAGGTCTAGAGCCAGTGGAGAAGTCGGCAGTGAATGTCACCCTGGCTGAGGATGAAGTGGGATATGTCTTTAGCAACGATGATGACAACACGACCGAATGGGTAATTAGCGGCAAAACTACTGCAGGGGCGCTTGATATTCAGACCTTTGAAAAGATACCGGAGGAAATCCGGGCTAAGATGAAGATTCTGGCAGAGAGCGAAAAAGTAGCGCGGAATATTGTGCTGGTGAGAGCAGATATGGATCCGGAGCAGATCGAGGCAATAAAGGCTATTTTATTGGCAATGGACAAGAATCCAGAAGGACAGGCGGTGCTGAAGCAATTCAGGACTGCCAAATTCGATTACTTTCCTAAAGAAGCAGGCTTGACACGTATGGAGGAAATATATAACCGCATTCAAAATCGATGAGATATCAAATTGATGAGAGGAAAACGCAGATTTCGCCTGGGCAAGAGATCGCTGGCAACTAAACTGACTGTGGCAATGACAATGTTGGCACTGTTGGCAGTGGCGAGCGTTACTGGGTTGTCACTACAACGGGAACGACAGATGTTCCGTCATGAATTGGAACAGCAGGCGGAAACTTTGCTGAACAGTCTCGTCATCCTTGCTGCTGATGCGCTCTACTTCGACAATGTGGACTTTCTAGAGGACATCGTCGATCAGCTAGCGGATGCAGAAGGTCTGGTGGCAGGTCGTATTTATCAACAACACGGACGGTTGGTCGCAGATGCCCATGGCGAATTTGCCGAGAAAGTCTATGACCTGGAGGCTGACCCTTTTGGCTTGCAGCTGCTGCAGAGCAAGCATACCGTGTTTCTCTGGCAGGCCGATCGGTTGGTTGCGGGCAAAGCAGTCATTTTTGCGCAGGAACCGATCGGTGCCATTAGTATTGGGCTACCCACCGCGCCGCTACAGGCTAAAGTGGCTGCGGCCCGCGATCGCGGCATTTTGGTCGCACTGGCAGCGGCGATCGCCGCTGCTCTACTGGCGACCATCGTCAGTCGCTCCATCACCCAACCTCTGCAACAGCTAACCGCAGCAACGCAGCGGTTAGCTAAGGGCGACCTCAGCCAGACCCTGCAGCTGCATCACAGCGACGACGAAATTGTCATTCTGGCAAGAGCCTTTAACAGCATGACCCTGCAATTGCGAAAGCTGATTGCAGACCTGGAAGATCGCGCCGATGCCTTACAACGAAGTAAAGCCTTTGCCCTTGAGAAAGCCCAGCAACTGGAAGAAGCAATGCATGCGCTAGAAAAGGCCAAAGAGACTGCCGAAGTTGCCAACCGGTCCAAAAGCCAATTTCTGGCCAATATGAGCCACGAACTCCGCACTCCTCTCAACGCCATTCTGGGTTTCACTCAGGTCATCAGTAACGACACACCGCTAAATGCCCAACAGCAGAACTATCTGGACATTGTCAGTCGTAGCGGCGAACATTTACTGGCATTGATCGACGACGTATTAGAAATGTCGAAAATTGAAGCGGGACAGACTACCCTCACAGAAACTGATCTCGATCTCCATCGGCTCCTGAGCAATCTTCAAGATATGTTGCAGCTCAAAGCCAATTCTAAAGATCTGGAGTTGACATTCCAACAAGATCCAAACCTGCCGCAGTACATCAAAGCTGACGAACGCAAACTACGACAAGTCTTGATTAACTTGCTCAGCAACGCCATCAAATTTACGTCAGCTGGCAGCGTCATATTACGAGTAAACAGAGTTGATAGTTCGTGGTTCATTGCTCATCGTAAAGCACAGACAAAAGACCATGACCCCTCCATCATTAACCATGCCCCCTCCACTATTAACCATGAACCACTAACCATTAACAAAAAACTATTAACCATCACCCTGCACTTTGAAGTAGAAGATACAGGGACTGGTATTTCCCCAGACGATTTGGATCGTTTGTTTGCTCCCTTTGTCCAAACCCAAAGCGGTCAACAGCAAACGGAGGGAACTGGATTGGGACTCTCAATTAGTCAGCAGTTTGTGCAATTGATGGGAGGAGAGATCGCAGTCACAAGTCAATTGGGGAAAGGCAGCATTTTCCAGTTCGAGATTCAGGTGCAGCTGGCTGAGGTGTTGCAGCCTGAACCGGGGTTGCCCTTGCAAAATGTTGTCGGGTTAGCTGCTGGGCAACCGGACTATCGAATTTTGATTGTAGAGGACAATAAACTGAACCGTCTCCTCCTCGGTAAAGTTTTGAAAGCAGTAGGATTTCATGTTCGAGAGGCAAGGAACGGTCAGGAAGGAGTTGAGCTGTGGGAAAGCTGGCAGCCGCATCTGATTTGGATGGATATGCAGATGCCAGTCATGGATGGCATTGAGGCCACCCGGCTGATCAAAGCCAGAGAACAAACCAGAAACAAAGTTGTGCCAGAACAAGAAGGAGAGAGCAACCAAACCCTACCCAGCCCTATCCCGCGCCCTCCTAACAATGAACCATTAACATCGAACAATGAACACACAATTGTTATCGCGCTGACCGCGAGTGCCTTTGAAGAAGACCGAGCACAGATTTTGGCAGCGGGCTGCGATGATTTTGTCAGCAAGCCTTTCAAAAAAGAAATTGTGCTGGAGAAGTTGGAGAAACATTTGGGTGTTTGTTATGTGCGGGAACATCGGTAGTCCCCAAGTCGAACTCACGTTACTCTAGAAGGACGCATTGAGCTGTTGGAGAATGAGGGATTGGGTTCCCAGTGCATGCCAGAGGCTAAACTCAACATCCTGGTTGGGGTGAAGTTTCCACGATCCTATCGATCGGGAATTTGGGCAATTTTCTCAGGATTTTGCACCCTCTCCAATTTCTGGATGTGTCTGATGTAGAAACTAAACCCGATCCCGATCGAACTCCGGAGTTTTGTTGGGGGAGCATTAGGGGTTTCAATCTGAATGGGGTGTATATCAATAACCTGACTGACAAAACAATGGGCAGCAATTCGGCTGAAGCAGAAAAAGCAAATATCTTAGTGGTTGACGATACTCCGGACAACCTGCGCTTGCTGTCGGCCATGTTAACAGAGCGGGGCTATAAGATTCGTAAAGCGCTGAACGGTACAACTGCTTTAAAAACGGTACAACTTGCACTTCCGGATCTAATTTTGCTAGACATTAACATGCCAGGCATGAATGGTTATGATGTGTGTCAGCAGTTGAAAGCGGCAGATCAAAGTCGGGAAGTGCCGATCATTTTTATCAGCGCCCTTAATGATGTTCTGGATAAGGTCAAAGCATTTTCTGTCGGCGGTGCAGACTATATTACTAAGCCGTTTCAGACTGAAGAGGTGTTGTCTCGGGTTGAACATCAGTTAACAATACGGCAACAACAGCAGCAACTTCAGTCTCAGAACGAACAACTGCAACAGGAGATTCGAGAACGCGATCGCGCGTTACGGGAGCAAGAGAAAGCTGAAGCTGCTTTAAGAATCTATCTTCACGCTGTTTCTCACGACTTACGCAATCCAGTCATTGGCATGTCGCTGCTGCTCAAAAGCTTGCTCAAGCGTCGGCAATCAGTCACTGACAAAGCACAAACAGACAATCCGGAGCAAAGCCTCATTCCGGTGGCCAGAAATATCCTGGTCCGTATGGACAGCAGTTGCGATCGTCAGTTAGGGCTGATTAACTCTCTGGTAGAAACCCATGAGCTGGAAGTCTGGGGTGTACCACTTCAGTGTCGTCCCCTGGCATTACATTCGCTGACGCAGCCCTTAGTCGAGACCTGGGAACCTATATTAGCCGAACATCAGGCAAAGCTGGAAAATCAGATTTCGCTCTCATTACCGACCGTGAATGCCGATCCCAATCAGCTCTGGCGAGTGTTTGAAAACCTGATTGCTAATGCCCTTAAACACAATCCTAGCGGTGTGACTGTTACTCTGGACGCTGAAGTGACTGGCTCAGAAGACGGAAATACCTCTCACTCGCTGCCCTCAATCCGATGTACTGTCACAGATGATGGCATTGGCATGGAATCTGAGCAATGTTCGAATTTGTTCGACCTCTATCGGCGCGGGGAATCAGCTCGACGCACCAGCGGGTTGGGGTTAGGGCTTTATCTCTGTCGCCAAATCATCATTGCCCATGGTGGGGAGATTGGCGCGATCGCACATCCCGGTCAAGGCGCTCAATTCTGGTTTACTCTCCCAAGAGCACAGTGATGGTTCAGGGTTCATGATTGATGGTTCATAGTCCATTGCTCACCGCTAATTGCTCACCGCTAGTCGCTATCTGCTAATGATGATTGATGCATTCAAGGGCAACCTTCTAGTTGTTGATGACACTCCAGACAATCTACGTCTCCTGTCTGCAATCCTGACTGAACGAGGCTATAAGGTACGCAAAGCCCTGAATGGGAAAACGGCTCTCAAAACAGTACAGACCGCTCCTCCCGATCTAATTCTGCTGGATATCAATATGCCAGAGATTAATGGCTATGAAGTCTGCGAGCAGTTGAAAGCCAACGAACAAACCCACGATATCCCAGTCATTTTTATTAGTGCCCTGGATGATGTCTTAGATAAGGTCAAAGCCTTTACCGTTGGGGGGGTAGACTACATTACCAAGCCCTTTCAGAGCGAGGAGGTTGTCGCCAGGGTTGCCAACCATCTCAATTTGCGATCGCTACAAAAAGCATTACAGATAGAGCAGGAAAAATCAGACCGTTTGTTGTTAAATATTTTACCCCAATCAGTCGCGGAGCAACTGAAGCAAGAACAAAGCACCGTTGCCGAACAATTCGATCGGGCAACCTTCCTGTTTGCTGATATCGTCGGCTTTATGCCCAGCTCCAGCACCGTGCCGCCTGAAGACGTTGTTAAGTTATTGAACCAGATTTTCTCGATCTTCGATCGACTGACGGAAAAGTACAATCTAGAAAAAATCAGAACCATTGGGGATTCTTATTTTGTCGCAGGGGGATTGCCGCTTCGTCGAGATGACCACGTTGCAGCGATTGCTGACATGGCCCTGGACATGCAGGCTGCAATCGTTGATTTCAATTGGCCCAATGGAGAACCCCTCAATCTTCGCATTGGCATCAACACGGGAGGACCTGTCGTTGCAGCCGTCATTGGCATCAAAAAGTTCGCCTACGACGTATGGGGCGATGCCGTCAATATTGCCAGTCGAATGGAATCTCAAGGGGCAGCAGGGAAAATCCACGTCACAGCAGAAACCTATGAATGTCTTAAAGAACAGTATCAGTTTGAGAAACGAGAGACAATTATCGTCAAAGGGAAAGGAAAGATGCAGACCTATTGGCTTGCAGGTAAGAAAGCACCGTCTTTTGCCTGAGGCACTTAACCTCTTGCTCACTTGCTGTCCACTACTGCATTGGATAGTATGAGATCGTATCTTCACAGTGTATGTTGAATGAACTATGGCATTTTCTTGGGGCGTGCTGCTATAACGCTCGCGATCGCAAAGGCGGGCGCAAAGCTTGGAAGGAGCAGAGCAACTACCACGCCGTTCGTTGGCGGAAACGACTATGTTTCGGCACAAAACCATCTTTGGTGGTACGCTCAGTTCGCGCTGCTTTGACAACCAAGCAGCAGAATTACATCCAGTGTGCTGCCCTGAATCGGATGATTCAAGCCGGTCAACCCGATCGCGATCGGGTTGAAGCTTAAACAATGGATATAGGTAAGCCTCCTCCTGACGCCTTCTCGAATCATGCAGCAAAGCCGAGTGGATCCCTAATTTCCTGTCAGCTTTCAAAGCCAAATCCCTTTTCCAGTAAGGATTTCACTAGAAACACGCATCTGAAAATTAGGGGCGGTTTTTGCCATGAAGCTCCAGGGAGACGGTAAATCTCTATCTGTTCAGCTGCCGGGTCAGTTGGCCAACCCATTTGATTAACCCAGGTACATGCCATGTCGAGATATTCTTGCATCTTGCCCGCAGCATTTCCAGGCTATCGCTGGAACAACACCACTCATCGATTCCGATGCTGAAAGCCGCATGCTATGCAGACGTCAACCTACTTAGAACCAAACACGTGTAACAATTCCGCCTTGTTTCAGTAATACTTCCCCAAAAGCAATGAACCATTCACCCTCAACCATTCACCCTCAACCATTCACGATCTGTTGTGTATGATGGAGAGGATTCTTGCAAGAGATTCTCATTTAGAATCCGGAGCTTTAGTCTGGAGCGTATCTCAAGGTGTCATCATCGCAGAAAAAATTTGCCGATCGCAAGGGTATTGGTCATTTTCGGGTTCAAGGTTGGACAGTGTTGGTGGTTGCGATCGCGGCTGCGATCGCAAGCCCGGTCGTTGTTGTCCTCAGCAGTATTTTCTTTCATACTCCTAAATCAGCCAAGGTTTGGGGACACCTTTCCTCAACTGTCTTAGGGGGATATATCGCCAATTCGCTCTGGCTCATGTTAGGGGTAACCGTAGGGGTTTTAACCCTCGGTGTGGGAACAGCCTGGTTGGTCACGATGTGCCGTTTTCCAGGCAGTCGCTGGTTTGAATGGGCATTGCTGCTACCGCTCGCAGCTCCTGCATATCTACTGGCTTATACCTATACCGAACTCCTGGACTTTTATGGCCCTGTACAAAGAATACTGAGAGCTATTTTTGGCTGGAGTAGCGTCAACGACTATTGGTTTCCCAATATCCGTTCCTTATGGGGAGCCATTGTCATGATGAGTTTGGTATTGTACCCCTACGTGTACCTGCTAGCCCGTGTTGCCTTTTTGGAACAGTCAGTCTGTACCCTGGAGGCGAGTCGCTCTCTGGGGCGTGGCCCCTGGGCTAGTTTCGCGACCATCGCCTTACCGCTGGCGCGCCCGGCAATTGCAGCAGGGTTAGCTCTGGCGCTGATGGAAGCATTGAACGACTTTGGCACGGTACAACATTTTGGTGTCAATACATTAACCACAGGCATCTATCGCACCTGGGTAGGAATGGACTCAAAATTGGCAGCGTCGCAACTGGCCAGCGTGTTGATGTTATTTATTTTTGGGTTGATTATTTTAGAACGCTGGTCTCGCAGTCAATCCCGTTATTATCAAACGTCGAACTCTACTCAAAAACTGTTGACGTACTCTTTGTTTGGTCTGCGAGCAACACTGGCTAGTTTAGCCTGTCTGTTGCCCGTGACCCTTGGACTATTGCTCCCAGCAGCAGAACTATTGCGGCTCACAGTCAGTAATGCCAGCGATACTCTAGATAAACAGTTCTGGATTCTCTCTAGACATAGTCTCATTCTGGCTGGAATAACGGCTGCGATCGCAGTCATGATTGCAATTATCATGGCTTATGGATTACGGCTCAACGGTCATTTAGGCATGCGCCTGGGGGTACGCATTGCCTCAATGGGATATGCTGTCTCGGGGCTTGCGATCGCAGCCGGTATCGCGAGGTCTATTGGTCAGATTGACAAATTCAGCATTTTCCCAAATCTGAGGATTAGCGGTACCATCTCTGCACTGGTACTGGCTTATCTGGTTCGATTCCTGGCAATTTCTTTCAATACTGTCGATTCTGGGTTGGCCAAAATTAAACCCAATTTGGATGACGCTGCCCGCAGCCTTGGCTATAGTCCAACAGCTACCCTACTCAAAGTTCATGCGCCAATGATGCGAGGCAGCTTGCTTACAGCAGCATTGCTTGTTTTTGTGGATGTCATGAAAGAATTATCCGCCACCCTGATGCTTCGCCCCTTCAACTTCGATACGCTAGCAACACAGGTTTACCGCTACGCTTCTGACGAACGACTAGCGGAGGCATCGGGCCCCGCGCTGGCCATTGTGCTGGTGGGCATTCTCCCTGTCATGCTCCTCAGCTGGCGCATCGCCCGTTCTCGCTCTAGAACGTGACACGACTTGAAGTAATTTCTGCTTGCAGTCTTCACTTGAGTGACTCTTCCAGACAACTGGCTGCACTGGAGCAGCAACGACGAATTGACCAAGCGTCGTTGCTGCTCCAGTGGCTGCCTTCGGAGGACATTGCTGAAGGTTTGATTTCTTCTTGGCGAGATGCTGAATGTCTGCGAGCACGGTTTCAACCGAACGTTCTTCCGACTGCTGCTAACAAGTTGACCGCATCTGCAAGGCGAATGGGGATGTCTCTGAAGCGATCTTGATTAGGAATGACGAGATGGATCGGTTCATCATCTTCAACGGCAACAAGTTCCTGGAAGACCATGAGTCCTGGATTGGGATGAGAGATTTTTTGCCAACCGTGGTGCAGGGCATAGGCTGCGATGTCCTGTACGGATAGATTAAGCGCCTCAAGTTCATGAGGTCTAATTTGAATCATGGCCATTCTCCAAGTGCAAAAGGAACTACAGACAATTCCAAGGAATCGCATACAATTCATTTGTATTGCTTAATCTACACTAAAATCTCGCGGGGATAAACCCTGAACATACTGTAGGAGTTTGACCTTTTAAGCAATTTCCTATGACAGATTCTGTTGGGTTGTCTGCTTGCCTATGGTCGCCTGTCAGGGTATTTTATTCAGCGATCCGGCTGTTACTGCGATCGCGTTATCCGCACTCACTTGAATTAGAAGAGGCTGAAGTTCAAAAACAAATGTTGAGGAAAATTGTTAACACCGGCATTATCAGCCGGTTGGAAAACTGGATGGCCCGGGCTTCTCTGGTGGGAGATTCAATCTTTTTTGAAAGCAAACAATTCCCCTGGGCAGCGGAGCTGGAAGCCAATTGGCAAGTGATTCGCAAAGAACTGGATGAAATTCTGAAATATACAGACCATCTGCCCAATTACCACGATATTTCCAGTCGACAGAGTAACATTACCAATGACGATCTCTGGAAAACCTATTTCTTTTGTGCTTATGGGTTGAAGGCGGAGAAAAATTGCGATCGCTGTCCCAAAACCACCCAACTCCTGGAAAACATTCCGGGGCTGCAAGTCGCGTTTTTTTCGATTCTGGCTCCCCACAAACATATCCCCAAGCATCGGGGACTCTATAAAGGCGTGATTCGCTATCATCTGGGACTGGTTGTCCCCGAACCGCAAACTGATTGCTGGATCGAAGTTGGGGACAAAGTAGCGTATTGGACAGAAGGAAAAAGCCTGATTTTTGATGACACGTTTCCCCATCAAGTCCAGAACAATACGGACAGCTACCGAGCCATCCTCTTTTTAGATGTGGAACGGCCGCTGCCATTTCCCTGGTCTGCGATCAATCGATTTATCAGCGTCGCGATCGCAGCCTCACCGATGATTCAAAGTGCCAAAACCAATCACGCGCAGTGGGAAAAACGCTTTGAGACCCTACAACAGCAAGAGCACGCGATCGCAGACAGTCCATCAGGGTAAGCCCATTGTGGATATTGGATTGACGATTTTGGTTTGGGACATTCTTGCTGAACGAGCATTCCAGAAATCGCTCGGCTCTGTTTCCAGCTCGAATAGCGCTCAAGAAGGAAAAAAATCGACCCCTAACCCCTAACCCCTAACCCCTAACCCCTAACCCCTAACCAATGATCCAGAACCTCGAAATCTCAACCCAGCAAAAGACTGAAATCATCGACATCACGCCCCAGATTCAGGCTGCTATTGATACTACTGGGATCGCCGAAGGCGTTTGCACGATTTATGTGCCACATACTACTGCCAGCATCTGTATCCAGGAGAATGCGGATCCCAACGTCCATGTCGATTTGCTCAATGCCCTCGATCGCTTAGTTCCCAAGGACTTGCCCTATTTGCATCAAACTGAGAATAAAAATGCTCCATCCCATATCAAAGCAGCATTAATTGGCCCCTCCCAAACCGTATTGATTGGAGCGGGCAACATTCTGTTGGGCCGCTATCAGTCGATCCATTTGTGCGAATTTGATGGACCGCGATCGCGCCAGGTGTGGTTGCGAATTGTCTCCGATTCGCCAGAGGCAAGGCGTGAAGAGTGAAACTTAAACAACCCAGTTAGCGACAAAAGCAATGATGCAGGGAACGTTATAGAGGAATAGAACGTTATAAGCTATAGCAGGATCGGTAAAGTTGTTGCAGAATAAGAAAGAATCCTAGATATAGGGCTAGAATTGGTCTAAAATCGATCTCTTGACTCTATTGGTGGTGCCTTTATCCCTATTCAAACTAACATTACCCAAAATAGCAATTTCAATTCTGTAGTTTCAATTCTGAAGATGGAGACGGAGTTCGTTCGCAATGCAAACCTACTATTATGTGTTGGCCAGTCAGCACTTTTTAACGGAAGAAGAACCGCTCGAAGAGGTTTTTCGAGAACGAACGCGCAATTACCACGAAAAAGAAAAAGAGATTGACTTCTGGCTGGTTAAACAACCTGCCTTTCTGGATGCGCCAGAGCTGGCAGACATCAAAGCCAAATGTCCGCAGCCGCCTGCCGCTATCCTCTCGACCAATCCACAATTTATCACCTGGCTGAGGCTAAGACTGGAGTATGTCCTGGCTGGCGAATTTCAAGCTCCCTCAGAAACAATACCCGAACCGCTTGCATCCCTCGCTCCTGCGTCCTGACCGATGCTGCGGCAGGTTGCAGGTTTGAACAACTCAACCCTCACCTGCCATTTTGTCCCCCACCCTGCGCCCTGCCCATGCAACCTGTTGCCCAAACCCGACCTGTGCTGAAGCAGTTCTATCCCTTTCCCTCCCAGCTGATTTCTCTGCTGGGGTCTTTATCCATTGCGATCGCAGCCCCGGCTATCGGCCCAGAGATGGCGATTGCCCAGACCCGCCTGCCCGCCTGCCGTCCCCCCAGCCCCCAAGAGTACTTGCTGCTCGTTATCAGCGAGACAGGAGAAGCCCAAGCTCAAGTTCGGCGCATCTTACCGGCTGAAATAGAAGCAACAGTTTGCCAGTATCGGAACAATACAGTGACACGAGTTGGCGGGTTTACCAACTTAGAGGTTGCCAACTCCTGGGCACGTTATGTGCAGGACATTGCCGGTCTCCCAGCCTTCGTTGCCCAACCCAAAGCAACCGTAGCGAACCCACCGCCCATCCAACCTGTGGGCGGGCCTCTGGCTCAACAACCCCCTCCACCCGGAACTGCCCTTCCGCCTGCTACTCCTCCCACAACTCAAACCCAGGGCCCCCCTGTGACTGTGCCTCCCCTACAAAGACAGCCGCTCCCAGGACAAACTCAGCCTGCAGGCATTCCGCCAACACAACGTCCGCCCACTGCAGTTCAATACCCTGTCCAGCAAAACCCTCCCCCAGCCACACCGACAAATGCCATTCCTCAGCGTTCTACACCCGCTTCTCAGCCTATTCCTCTGCCGCGCCAGGTACAACCTGGCTCCCCGCCTCAGCCTCTGGGAACAGGCTATGCTGTCCTGGTAGATTACCTCAATAACCCTGAAATCGCCGATCGAGTCAAGCAATTGCTGAACCGAGAAGTGGCCCTGGTGTCCTATCGACAGCGTCCCTATTTAGTTGTAGCTCACACTGCTAATCAGAATGAGGCGAGTACCATTTTGCAGACTCTCAACAATCGCGGCTATTGGAGCATGATTGTGGACGGTCGGCGGGTGCTGCTCGTGGGACCGGTGGTTTCTGCTGTTAACCGCTAATGACTCGCTACAAAACCCTGACGCGACCGTCATTTTGGATATAAACTGAGCTATCTCCAGGAGGGTCGTAACTGGGACGCAGCTGGATTCTCAACAGGTTATCGCCGGATTTTGAAAGCACTGCTTTCAGCGGTAGACCATTAGCATCCCAGAACATGACGGAAACATTGGGTTCGGTGCCATCTCCCTGACGCACCCGCAGGGATTGTCCGGGGCTCAGGGAAACAGTATCTGTACCATAGACTTTCTGGACGTGAATCAGATTGAATGTGCGGTTGGCAATTTCAACCGCGACCTGTTGTCCAGGTTTGAACTGTAGGGGTTGGGGGCCGCAATTGGAGGCACAAGTCCCTGCAACCGTTGGCTGAGCCAGCAGGTTGGGAACCAATAGGAAACCTACAGCCGCGATCGCAACAGAGAAACATCGAATCGCAAATTTCATCTTCATAGGAAACAGCCCTGAGTTTGAAGACATAAGACAGAATATTGCAGGTTACAAGTTAGCTTCCGTTCGTTTTAAAGTTTGTTACTTTTCCCGTGGAAAAATTTTAGCGAGCGTGCCAGGATCTAAATTTGCATATAAGCTAGAGATAAGAATAATTGTATCGTTCTGCCGAGCAAAATTAGACGAATTGTTTTCCCCAGTCTCTTGCAATTTCAAGAATGTTGAAGTGCAACCAATATCCAAATCATCAGGCCAACAAATGGCCTGGGAAAAACAGTCCCGTCTGAAAGCTAAAAAAAAACAAAATTCCCTGAAACTTTATCAAATCTTTACTGATTGAAGCCCAGATAGCCCGAAAACCGAATTATCACTTAACTCTTCAGGGCAAAGAGCCATGTTAGCTTCCTACTATCTCGTGCTTACACTGAACACCGCGCGACTCACCCCTACGCAGTGTTTGCCGCCACTGTCAGCACAAACAACTGAAGCGTACACCCCGCCCATAACTGACCCTCCCAGCGGCAGTACAGGTACGGGGACTCGATAATTGCTTCAAGTTTTGAGCTGTTGCTAAAGATCTCTTGCTGTCAAAACACGGCGATGGCTTAAGCCTGTCTCGCTTATGGTCTGTTCAATAAGGGATTAGCACGATGATATCGTAGTCTCCGAAGCAGGGTTCCAGATTTTGCCTGGGAATTAAGTTGATTGTTCGACCAAGACAATTCAAATCAGGGAAAGACTATGCTTTGTATCTACTTTATGCAGACCGTCCAGATCTACACCTTTAGAAACACTGGACACCATCTCAGTTTGGCTCCAAACTTTTGCCAATTCGTTCCCAAACAACAATCAACATGGATCGGTATTGGAAGTAGCGGTTTCAATTGCAATCATCCTGTTCGGGATCGCATCGATTATCAAGGCTGCCAATCACACCCTTCACTAGATCTGTCCTAGAACTGGAGTGGCAGCCCTCCTCCGGGGGACTGCCACTCCAATTTCCGAATGAGTTTACTCAATAGTTTCTAACACGACTTGGAAGGTTATTTTGAAAGCCTTGCTCTGCAAGGCTTTCAAAATAACCTATTTTCCTGTGCTGGCCCGAAAAAATAAGGGTTAGCGCCCCCGATGGGGGCGCTAACCTTCCAAGTCGTGTTCTAAAGACTAACTATGAGGGATTAGAGCAATCGGAGTTGAGTATTGACTCCTCTCTCTAATCTCTTCTCCAATTGTTTAGAGGGTTGAACCACATACTGCATCGCTTTTTCTTGAGCTCTTTTTTGCGTTTTAGCGCTTGAGATTGCCTGCTTCGTATCGGTTGTTTCTTCTTCGTCTGAGAGCAAACTCTGGGCAGCAGCCAGCAGATCGGCTTCAATGTCTTCAAGATCTTTTCGGCTGTTCAGGTAAGTACATAGGGCTTCTATCGGATCCATGCTATTGTCGGCACTCAATTCTGGCAGGCGCGATCGCGTCAATTGACTCACCAACTCAGGTTGAATGGCATAAGTGTGCGCAACAGCTAGGGCTTTGTGGAGCACCCCATTGTCGATAGTATCCAATTGACTGGTCCTGAGTTTATAGCGCAACCGCACCACGGCATCCTGAACATGACGCTTCTCAATCGCCTTAAGCAGGTCAGTTTGTGGATTTTTTGATGAGGATAAATCAACCTCAAGGGTGCGAAAAGGACGAACTGGCAAAGGACAAAACTGCCACCGAGCGTTCCCCCGCTCTAGCTGAACCAGGACAAAGCCCTTGTCCTCTTTCTCTTCACTAAAGTCAACTCGCTCAATACTGCCCGGATACACAACCGGCGGCTGTTCGCAAAGCACCTGATGGCGATGGACATGCCCCAGGGCCACATAATCAAAACAGGAACGAGTCAACAATGAAGTCGGAATCGTAAAACCTTTGCCCACGGCTAGAAAGCGCTCCGCCCCATACCGGGCGCTATCAGCCATCAGATGAGCCAGCAGTACAGTGGGAATTTCAGGGTCGAGGCGACGGATTTCTCCTTCCAGAGCTACTCGCAGGCGCTCAATGAGCAAGTGGTTGACTGCCGAAAGAGAAAGACCTTCAGTTTCTGGACGAGTCAATAGGGTGGAGCGGGTCAACCAGGGTAGAGTCACAATCTGTACAGGCCCATTTCGAGTTTCGATACAGTGGGTTGCCAGACGATCGCCAACAATAAATCCAGGAACGCCCAGAGTGCGGTAAATGCATAAACTGGCTCCTCCTTGTCCTTGAGAATGTTGATCGTGGTTGCCTACCAGCAATACCGTTGGGATCTGGGCATCGACTAAACGGCGAAACTGGCTGGCAAATGCTTCCTGCACAATCGGCGGTGGAGTCGCATTTGGAAAAGCATCCCCACCAAACAACACCAAATCGACAGGGCTGGCGTCCTCATCCCCATCTGAACTGCAGCCAATGGCCCGATCGATACAACGACTCAGCGCCAACACAAAGTCCTCCAGCCGAGTATTCCTTCCCGTTTCTGGATTCAACTTGCCATGGGAAAAGCCACTACCCAGATGGATATCAGATAAATGCAGAATTTCAAGCATGGGGTGCGATCGCAGAACAGCCGATCTACAACAGTAGTACAATCGTTATAATAGTACAACCGTAACGATAGTACAATCGTCTACAATTCAGTCAGCCATTCCCATTCACCCAATTCTCAACTCAAACTTCAAACTTCAAAATACTATATTCAGTCCAAAACCTGAAAATGCATAAAATATTTTCTATCTAAATAGAGATTGATCATGCTTAAACAATGACTCAGTCGCCGAAATGCAGCAAAAGCCTTCTGAGATTTGCCACTGCTGCAGCCTCAGATAGAGTCCTGCCCATTCAAACCTGCCAACCTGAAATCTGGCACCTGACACCTGACACCTGACACCTTTTATCAACCGGAGCATTGAATTTTATCCAAGTACCAACTTCGATCGGGTTTGCAACTGTTCCATCTGGCATCGTTGTATAGTGTAAAACTGCTTCTCGGAGATTGACTCCACTGAGATTAGCCCGATAAAAATTAGTTCTGCAGAGGTTAGCCTGACAAAGATTAGCTTGACTCAGATTCGCTGCCGTCAGAGCCGCCTGCATGAGATTAGCACCATTAAAATCTGCTGCAACCAGGTCCGTTTTATACAGATTGGTACGGTAGAGATTTGCCCAACTGAAATTCGCTCGATAGAGGTTTGCTCCCAGTAGATCGGCTCCATAGAGATCGGCAGTGTTCAGATCGACCCGTTCGAGATCGGCTCCAATTAGACTCGCCCAGCTCAAGTCTGGAATTGCTCCAGGATTCTCAATTCGCCATTGATTCCAAACCTGAACACCTCGTTTGAGCAAAGCAATATGTTCTTCATTTGCCATCTTTAAAATCCTTCTCCTTATCGCTCAGAGTTTAAAGCTTGCTTACGTTCAACCTCATATTGGCTGGGCTCTCCCTGAGAATGACACCGATACACCAACCCGTCTGCATGCTTGCTGTTCCCCGAATCGAATGAGCCAGATTGATTGATTGAATTGCGCTTGTCATCCCCTGAAGTATTTTTGAAAGTGTTTCTGGAACTTAACCATATCTACTGAGAAAAGAAATCCCATCTGAAGGATTTACTTAGACTTTACAGAATCTTCATCTGAACTTCACAAAAATATCTAAATAAATCAGTTTATCTAGTTGTCTTTACGGGTTTCCTGAAATGCAGCTCATCAACATTCTTGGGCTGTTCATCACATGCGATCTGGATCGCTGTAACGAGCGATCGAAATCACAGTTCAGGAGTGCGGTCGATCTATAAATCTCATCTGGAAATCATCGATAGTATAGAGGCCGACGTTCGTCTATATGCCTATGCAAGCTGAAGCTACCGTCTCAAACCGTCCTTTAGAACAGATCGTTGACCAAATTTTTGCCACTCATAAAATTACCCGCAGCGATCAGCAACATTTAATGTCTCTTTTTTCCAGTCGCTCTTTAAACCCTCGCGATATATCCTTACTTAATCGAGTCTATGACGGGCTAAACAAAGGACTTGTGAGGGTTGTAGACTGAGACTCTAATGCAATCTACCTTTGAATTAGCTTACTTTATAGACCAGGGTGCATAACTTCTTACTTCTTCGCTTGATTTTTACAGAATCTTATCTATTTTCACCTTCACACATCCCCTTAGATAAGTGTTGATGGGCAATGGTTATTAGCCAGAGTTTGAGCGGATGGGCATTGCCAGAACGCTATTGTTTGTCCTATCGAAGAAAATATTCTATTGGTCGCCGTTCCGAGTTTGCATATCGTTTAGAGAGATTCCTCAATGCAACCCAACGCCAAAAGGCTTTGCGTTGAGGTTCTTTCTCGCTCAGCACAACCTACTGGTATGACACCGCTAAAATTGTGTAAATTCGTAGTTGGTACTTTAGTGCTGCCGAGGTTTATTGAGTTAAGGATTATAACCTTTTCGACAACCTAGTTCTATTGCACTAAATTAGCTGTGTCAGCCCACTACAAAACCCAGCTGCCCGTGTTTATTTTCCTCAAGCGGCAACATGGTTGAACCTGCTATATCCTGCGAAAGTATAGAATTCAGGAGCGATAAACTGCATCCCCAACCGCAAGAATTTATGAGATCTATCAGCGATTCAGTTAATTTGCACTCAGTTAATCTCAAAGCAGCCCCTATAATGTAATAGATTAATTAACAAATTGTATTGTTGTTGGATGCGGTAACAGTTGCGTGTTTGTTCTTAACGGCTACGAATACTTTCTTGGATTCCTAATTGCCTCTAGCCTGGTCCCTATCCTGGCACTCACGGTTGCAAAGGTGTTGCGGCCTGCTCGGCGCGGTCCAGAACGGCGCACCACGTACGAGTCGGGCATGGAACCGATGGGCGGAGCTTGGATTCAATTCAATATCCGCTATTACATGTTTGCGCTGGTTTTTGTCATTTTTGACGTTGAGACCGTTTTTCTTTATCCCTGGGCGGTTGCCTTCCATACTCTAGGGCTGCTTGCTTTTATTGAAGCGCTGATTTTCATTGCGATTTTGGTCGTTGCACTGGTCTATGCTTGGCGAAAAGGAGCGCTGGAATGGTCATGAATTCTAATACGACACAATCAACTGGGCTTGACTTGCGTCCAAACGAGCGGCTGATCAATCCGATCGAACGATCTCCTGGTGTAACGAAGGAACTGTCAGAAAATCTAATTCTGACAACAGTAGACGATCTTTACGACTGGGCACGTCTTTCTAGCCTTTGGCCATTAATGTATGGCACTGCCTGCTGCTTCATTGAGTTTGCGGCAATGATTGGTTCGCGGTTTGATTTCGATCGCTTCGGTTTGGTGCCGCGCATGAGCCCTCGTCAAGCCGATCTGCTGATTACGGCAGGGACAATCACCATGAAAATGGCTCCAGCAGTCGTCAGAGTTTACGAGCAAATGCCTGAGCCAAAGTATGTCATTGCTATGGGTGCTTGTACGATTACAGGAGGAATGTTCAGCAGTGATTCTCCCACTACGATTCGGGGGGTAGATAAAATTATTCCTGTGGATGTTTACATTCCAGGATGCCCGCCCCGTCCTGAAGCCATTATGGACGCGATTATCAAACTGCGTAAGAAAGTGTCGAACGATTCGATGCAGGAACGAGCTGTCTTGCAGCAAACCCATCGGTACTACCGCAAGGAGCACAAGATGAAGGTGGTGCCGCCAATTCTGACAGGAGAATATTTGCGATCGCAAAACCGTAACACACCTCCCAAAGCGCTTGCTCAAGCCATGGGGATGGAAATACCCCCAGCCCTCAAATCATCAGTGCAAAAGGAGGAAGTCACCCGTGGCTGAAGGAAAACCAGCAGAACAAGAACAAACAGAAGAGACCAAACCCATTCTGGCAGGCAAGGTTTCTAGCTGGTTAACAAAAAATGGCTTTGGCCATGAAATTCTAGAAAAAGACAAGCAAGGTGTCGAAGTCCTCAAAGTAGACCGCGAAGTTGTCGTGCCTATTGCTATGGCCTTATATGCTGACGGCTTCAACTATCTGCAATGCCAGGGAGCCTACGACCTTGGTCCAGGTCAAGACCTGGTGAGTTTCTATCACCTGATCAAGCTAAGCGACGATGCCGATCGTCCCGACGAGGTGCGTCTGAAAATCTTTCTGCCCCGCGAAGATCCCAAAATGCCCTCGCTCTACTGGATCTGGAAAACTGCAGACTGGCAAGAGCGGGAATCCTATGACATGTTTGGCATCATCTATGAAGGTCACCCAAATCTAAAACGCATTCTGATGCCAGAGGATTGGATCGGCTGGCCCCTACGCAAAGATTACATCTCTCCCGATTTCTATGAATTGCAGGATGCCTACTAAGGATTTATGAAGCAATGGCTTCACCAGCACTGGTCAATAATATAGCACAAGGCAGGAGGCAGAGGGCAGAAGGCAGAAGAGAAAGGTTGACTGCATCTAGTTTTGAGCTTTTTGTTCTGTCCTAATCTATTCTCGTAGTGCTATAAGACAAATCGAGGGGACGCACAAAGCACATCCCCTCGATTTGCTTGTTTCAATGCTTTAGCTGTTGGGTGCATCCCCAATACTGTTCAGTTACACAACTTAGAAGGTTATTTTGAAAGCCTTGCTGAGCAAGGCTTTCAACAATAATCCATTTTCCCGTTCTGACACGATTTGGAAGGTTAGCGCCCCCGTCCAAGTCATGTCAGTTAAGGATAGCGGAAATCAGGCAAACGTTGGATTTGTATAGGGTAAAGCGTTTTGTGATGTCCATACCCCTGAAACAGTAATTGAGCCTAACCTTTAATAGACCCATTCGGAAACTGGAGTGGAAGCCCCCCGGCGGGGGGCTTCCACTCCAGTTCTCGGACAGGTTTAATAGTTAACACTATCCCACCAGTCCTTGAGTTCCTGGGTGCTCCAGGGGACACCAGTCTCGCGGTGAAGGGCTGCTGCCAGTTGCGTATATTCTTCAGGCCAGCGGGGCTCAGCGCAAGATCCAATCAGCTGTTCGAGCCGCTCAGCATCGATCCCTGACCGCTGAGCAAATTCAGTGCGGGACAGTTTTTTCTGTTCCATTGCATATAAAATCAGACTGCCGATGCAGCTAGGCAGGAATTTTTCATGACCATTTTTTGCGGCTAAGGAGTTTTTAGCAGTCATTTCCTCTGGTGATGGGTAAGGTAAAGTGCGCTGGATCTCAGCGAGGGTATCCTGCAAATTTTGGAGAATCCGATGCAGATCGATGAGCAAGAGATCGTTATACATGCAAGAGGGTTGAAAGGTCTCACCCTCCGGGTCGGCAATGAGGTTTTCCAGGTCAGTCACTGTCACCGGATCGGCCCCTGGCAAAGTGGATAGCTCCTCCGCCAGAATACGCAGAGTGCGACGAGAGGGTTCGTGGCGGCGCTTGAGAATGTCGTAGATCGTGCCCTGCCCCAGACGCGATCGCTGGATAAATTGATGCGCAGTCAGCTGACTGGCATCTAGCCGTTGTACCAAAAACTTTGACAGTTGAGGGAGATGGGGATTCAGCTGCTGTTTTCTTTGACGCTTTGGCAACGCACACTCTCCAGCTTTAACAACAATCGATCCCCATTCTACAAGAGCAACCAAATTCGGCAGAGTAAGGATCGAAAAAAACTGCAACTCGGAATGGTTTTCTAGGGATTTTGCTTCTTCTTCACATCTTAAATCAGGATAAAAAATCTCGATCCATCAGTACGGGGATTGTCTAAATTTATGGATGTACTTGTAGCAGACGTGTCACTTTATTGAAGTTTCATGTCAATTGTGTTTGAGTTTGCTGAATCTTAATTGAAGTAGAGGATCGTGCCATAGCAGTCTCTTAAATCAACCTGATAGACTCGTAATAGGAATTAGCCAGGGGATAACTGCTATGGTTTTGCCGAAGGTGACTTTAATTGTGACTCAGCGCGAGCGCTTTAGTTTAACCGAAGTCTCACTGACTAGCATTCTAGCGGACTATGAAAGCTATCCATTTCAGCTAATATACGTAGATGGTAACAGCCCACCTCATATCCAAAAATACCTCCAGGAACAGACTAATCGATACGACTTCATGACCTTGATTCGCCGCGAGCAATACTTACGCTCTAATGAAGCTCGAAATCTTGCGTTACCCTTTGCCCGCTCAGCAGACTATATCGCCTTTCTTGACAACGACGATGTCGTTGAACAGGGATGGTTGCGTGCCCTGGTTGACTGTGCAGAGGCAGAGCAAGCTGCAATTGTTGCCCCCTTAATTCTGCAGGGCGATCCAGAGTCGACCGATATCGAGATCCATGTTGCTGGCATCAAAACAATCTTTCATCAACGCCCTCGTGGAAAACGCTGGTTCGAGCAAAAGCAACTGCTGTATGCAACCAAGCTACGGCATCTAGAACAGAACCTATGCCGTACCCCAATCGATTCAGTGGAGTTCCATTGCATTCTGGCTCGTCGTTCTTTTTTGGATACAGCTGTTCTTGATGAAGTGTTTGATAGTTTAGCCAGTCATACGGATCTGTGTTTGCAGGCAACCAATCGTGGAGAAAAGGTTTTCCTGGAGCCTGCATCCCGTGTAGTCTTCCTCAATCCCAGACAGATCACCTATTTTGACTGGGAGGATGTCAAGTTTTATCGCTTTAAATGGGATGAAGGGGCAACTCGAAAGATCTTTAATCTCACTCAGAAGAAGTGGAATTTGGCAGGCGACGATCCTTCATTTTGGGCCATTTGGAAATGGGTGATTGGCAACCGCCATTTACCGATCCAGCAGGCTACTGAAGAAGGTAGCTGGCAGCGGCAGCTGCTGGAAATTTGTTATGCGCGTTGGTGTCCGGGATGGTTGCGCATGGCTCTGGAACATTGGATATTGAAACTGACGTTTCCTGAATCAGGTGTGGGTCAGCGATTTGAGCGGCAACTGAATTTCCCCGTTGAGGTGCCGGTGGAGGTGCCGGTTGCTCGACGGCAGCTCTCGGAGAGCGCTGCTACTCGCTGAGAGTGTACTATAAAGGATTTTTGAGCGTGCAGCTTCCACCGCAGGCTCAAAAATCCTGACTTTTTTACCCCTGCCCTCGCTGACTGTGGTGGCAATTGACAAATCCAGATTTGCGAGCGTACGAATTTTCCCCAAGCGCTGGCAAATAGATTCATTCGGAAATTGGAGTGGAAGCCCCCCAGAGGGGGCTTCCACTCCAGTTCTCGAATAGGTCTAATCCTGACTTGTTTATCCTGACCAGTATTTTAAAGTTTATTTGAAGAACGACCAATCAGGCTCGGTCAATAGTACGGATGCATAGATTGAAGCAGCTGTTAGAATAGGGGCAATTTCTTTGTACAAAGGGGGACATGTTTTGAAACTAGTCACTAAAACCAGTAGAGTCGTCTCGCTCCTATTAGTTTTGTCTGCCTTCAATCTTCCGAAGGCTTCGGCTCTGGTCAATTCGCAAGATGTCAAGACAGGTAAAAAAACAGTTGAGGAACGGATTGCCAACATTAAAGCAATTTTGCAAGAGGCAGACAATCAAGAAACCGCTCGGTCTGCAACTCGAGAACCCGATGTGAAGAGACTGGCTCAGGATGTTGACGATTTCGATGATTTTGATGATGTTGACGATTTCGATGACTTCGATGATGTTGACGACTTCGATGATGTTGACGATTTCGATGACTTCGATGATGTTGATGATTTTGACGATTTCGATGATTTTGACGACGTCTAGCGTTCGCTGCAGCTTGAAGCAATTCTTTGTCTAAACTCCGTCCGTTTTGGTATTCACCGTTTGAGTCCCAAGACCAAAACGGGTGGAAGTTGAGCTGGAATGAACCTAATATCACTTTAAAATGCATATTAAAATGCATTGTGCTCTGTTTGTTGCACCTTCAATCTTGTAATGTCAGAGAAACAAGCAAATTCCTTACAATCAGAAGAACAATTGGATTCTACGGAATTAGATGGATTTGGTCCGATTCGGTTAGTGATTCTGCAAGCGACTCCGTTTTGCAATATTAATTGCGACTACTGCTATTTGCCCAATCGCCAGTTAAAAGTCCAGATCCCTCTGGATTTAATTGGGCCAGCGTTTGAAAAAATATTTACCAGTCGCTTTTTGGGCAAACGGTTTACTGTGTGCTGGCATGCAGGGGAACCGCTAACATTACCCATTTCATTCTATGAGGCTGCCTTTGAGAAAATTCAGGTAGCAGACCATCAGTTCAATACCCACAAATGCCGGGTTTCCCATTTTTTTCAGACCAATGGTACGTTGCTCAACTCGCGATGGTGCGATCTGATTAAGAAACATAATGTCAAGGTTGGTGTTAGTCTGGATGGGCCGGCTTTTATCCATGATGCACACCGCAAGACCCGACAAGGTACAGGGACCCATGCCAGCGTGATGAGGGGCATTTCGGTGTTGCAAGCGAACGATATCAATCTGCGTGCGATCGCAGTTTTAACGCAACATTCTTTAGATTATCCCGACGAAATCTTTCACTTCTTTATCGAAAATGGGATCTCTCGAGTTGGCTTTAATGTTGAAGAGGTAGAAGGTATCAATCAATCCTCTTCCCTAGAAGAAGAGGGAACAGAGACAAGATATCGTGCCTTTATGAGCAGATTCTGGCAGCTGGTCAAGGAATCAAAAGGGGCATTGCAAGTGAGGGAATTTGAGCGCATTTGCGGTCTGATTCATACCGATAAAAGGATCGAACGCAACCAGCTCTGCACGCCCTTTTCAATGATCAATATCGACAACCAGGGGAACTTTTCGACCTTCTCGCCAGAACTATTGGCAATGAAGAACAACACCTATGGGGATTTTATCTTAGGCAATATTTTGCATGATTCGTTGGAATCTGCATGGGAAACGGATAAGTTTCAAAGAATGTATCGCGATATTCGTTCAGGCTTAGAGGGCTGTCGGAATAGCTGCGAGTATTACGGCTTGTGTGGTGGTGGCGCACCCAGTAATAAATTTTGGGAAAATGGCTCTTTTCAGAGTACTGAAACCCGATCGTGCCGATTGTCTAAGCAGATTGTGACCGATATCATTTTGGACGATCTTGAGAGATCGTTGGCGTTGAACCTCTAGCTGCAACGTTTTGCCCCAAATCTACCGATCGTTCTGAGCGACCATCCGTTCAAAGACTCGCCTGGAGAATATTGGGAAAATATCCTCATCCCGAGAATAAGCAGGGTCTTCACCAAAAATGACCAGGATGTAGGCAGTCGATTCATCTGACGTACTAATGTAAGCAGCTTCCTGACGAGTCGTCGAGGTCCAACCTGCTTTTGAGAGCAATTTCACATCAGGGGGAAGAGACTCGCCCAGAAAAGCACGGATAGGATTAAACTCTCCAGAATTTGGCGAAATTTGTTGTTCGACAGGTACGCGTAAATCTCTGGATAGCCATCGTGCCATTCTGCGGCTATAGGTTTCTGAAACAGCTTGTTCAGTGGCAATCTCGTACATCAATCTGGCTGCTTGTTGAGTCGAAATCTGGTTACGAAGGGGCATGTTGGGATTCCCTCGGATTTGCAGATCGCGTCCCTGGGGTTCGTTCAAGTCTAAGCTGACAATTGGGAATATTTTTTGGTTGATGTTGATTTCGTCGTAATCTGCTGTCTGGAAAAACCAGTTAAGCTGTTCGCGTCGTTGTTTCCAGGCTGCTAACGCGGCTTCGTTCAACTCGGGGCCGGACGAGGTATTCGTAATCTGGTCGAGAATGTAACTGGCTGCATCATTGCTGGATTTCTGAATCATTTGTTCTAAGTTAGCAGCAAACAAATCTTCGCCGGGCCAGATCCCTGACTGGATCTGGTCGTAGAGAACGACCATCCAAAATAGCTTGATGATGCTGGCGGGAAAGCGGAGTTGCTCTTGTTGATAACTGCCGGATTGCAACGAGTTAACATCAATTAAAGTAATCGATAGAGCATCGGTTGGTAGGTCTCTGGCAACCGCGAGATCGACCAGATCTTGCACAATGGCTTGCAGGGCATCATTTGAATGAAACGTGGGAGCTGTGGTCATGTTGTATGCCCGCTGATCTAATGCATCTGGGCTAGCAGGGTCAGCGGCAAAAGATTCAGCAGCAACAGATGGGGAAGGTTGTGTTGAGGTATCTTGTTGGGATTCAGAGGATTGGAGCGAGCGGTAGAGCACTGCCCAGCCAAAGACGACAGCGACTAAAGTGACAATCGTTGCGTTGATTAACCGATCCACTCGGGCAGAACGCGTCGAACGTTTTTGCAGGGAGGAGCGCCTTTTATCTTCTGGGGGTCTGGACCGGGGATAAACAGGGTGTGGAGAGGGTGTGGGACGATCGGCAGGGCTGTGGCGGGAGTGGGTGGGACCGATCGCATATCTGGGCAGCGGGTTGTGGTTTTGCAAGCGTTGAATGTGTTGTTTCAGCTGGGTATTATAGTGCTGCAGTTGTTCGATCGCCTGTTCAGCCTGGTATTGCTGAGCGCGATAATAGCGGGACTGTTGCTGCTGTTGCTGTTGCAGAGAGGTCAGTTGTTTTTTGAGTTGGACATTTTGCCGTTGCAGTTGCTGGTTCGTTCGTTCAGCACGAGACTGCTGACGTTGGCGCTGTTGCAACGTAGTGAGTTGTTTTTTCAGCTGGGCATTGTGTTGTTGCAGTTTCTGGATACGTTGGCTGGTACGAGAGGGGTTTTGACGTAGAAATATGCCAGCAAACCACTTTGATTGTTGTGGCTGCGATGACGAGCGGGGAGCTGGGTCGGCTGGCACGGGTCTGGTTTCCTTGTTGGTTTCTGTTGATTGGAGTAGAGGGGGGCGATCGCACCGGGCTTGAAGTGCTGAATCTAAGCAACCTGGTTATATTTCAACCGGTTCATTAAGCGAGAAGACAGGCAAAACTGGATTGAAGGTTGAAGGATGGTATGGATTGCCCCTCCTGAAAATAGCAGTATTTTTTGACTACTATAACGTTTTCTAACCCGATAGGTTTGCGAATCGTTTTCCAGAGGGCGAGGTTTTTGAGCCTGCTGGTTTCACCCACACGCTCAAAAACTCTGACTGGTTTACCGCTCCCTAGAATTCCTCTGGCAGGACTGCTGCCAGGATTTCAAGCTCTGATGCTGCTTCACGATTCGGATAGCTGCTGTTAAACGTTTGGGGCGGTAAAGGTTCGTATTGCACTGTCTGAGGTAAGGGGGAAGCAGGCAGCAGGTTTGATTCCAATGGAGTTTGAGCAATTGCTAGAGAGTGCTGATACTGCCTGATTCGTGCTAGTGCTGTTTCCAATGTGCCATCTTGAATAAAGTCCAACAAGAGGTTGATTGCATCTGCTTCGCTGCCGCAACGATAAGCCTCTCGCGTCGCTTGTACGAATGCTGCATGTTTCTTATCAATGGAATAGCGTTTCCGTCTATCGTTCATCTCGCCCTCGCAGGAAATTAACAGAAATTCTCGGCTGCTTATTATTTTAGTACATTTATATCATAAAAATTCCTTATTAATCTCAATTTTGCTGATTTGATATAAGGCTTTGCCGGAAGATCTTTGCTGCACTAGTGGAATGACATCACTAATTTGGTGTAATAGAGTTAGGTTGTCAAAAAGGCTATAATATTGACTAGATAGACTGCTGAAGCACTGAAGTGCCAACTACGAATTTGCATAATTTTAGGTATGTCACACCACTAGAGTACCTACTACACATGACTTGGAAGGGTATTTTGAAAGCCTTGCTCCGCAAGGCTTTCAAAATACCTATTTTTCTGTATTGGCATGAAAAAGTGGGGATTAGCGTCCCCATTGAGGGCGCTAACCTTCCAAGTTGTGTACTACAAACAGGGGAAAAATTCTGCGATGGGCAAAGCGGAGCGTGCCCATCCTATGTACCCACTACAAACAGGGGAAAACCCACTTTTCCCGACTTACCTGCTGCAAGCGGACTTTTCCCCACGAAAAATGCTTGCAAAGGCTGACTTTATCCGACTGACAACTCTAGGCCATCTTCCTAAGCTGTTGAGTGAGGAGGACTCATAGGAATGAATTACTTTTCTACATTGACTCGAATGCTGCGCGATCGCGATCGGTTTTTGCAAGAGATTCGTGAGGGCAGAAGACTGAGACGGAAGATTGTTGCGCTCTTCGTCGTCAGCGTTATTTTCTTTGCGCTCTATGGTGCCATTATTGGCGCATCAAGCCATTGGATGCAGGCAGTTGCTTCGGCAATTAAACTGCCTATCCTGTATTTGACGACGCCGATTATCTGTTTGCCGACTCTGTATTTCTTCAATCTTCTCTTTGGCTCCCGTCGTCGCATCGGACAGTATTTTGCCTTGCTGACGATCGCACTGGCTGCAATTAGTGTCTTGCTTTTTTCGCTTGCGCCTGTCGTATTGTTCTTTCTTCTCTCTGGCGTCGGCTATCCTTTTTTTAAACTATTGAACGTTGCCATCTTTATTGGTACAGGAGCGATTGGTCTCAGGTTTTTCTATCAGAGCATGCAAACCAGCGCTGAAGATGAGTTGGTCGGACAAAAAATCCGCGATCGCGTCCTGCTTGCCTGGTTATTTCTCTATGCCCTGGTGGGCAGTCAGCTGGGCTGGATCCTACGTCCTGTTTTTGGCGATCCAGCGACGCCCTTTATCCTGTTCAGCCAGGAGCAGGGGAACCTCTACTCAGATATTGTGCAAGCTATTCTTGAAATAATCGGTTTTCCCAATTTCTGATTAAAGCGAAAAGCCAGCGACCCAGCCGCGCTGGACGAAGGTGGGCAGCAAGGAAGCGACGTCAATCGCAGGCTCGCGATCGCACAACCGCTCGCAAATGGATTCAAACCGATTGCCCTGTTGAAATGCTTGCAGGATCTGCCATTCCTCGGCAGTCGGTAGATCGAGGCGCATCTCGTATTCCCGTCGCCAGAGGAAGATTTGAATCGCTCCCTCGACTAAATCGACGCTGACATCGCCTTCATACTCCGGTTGGTTGACCTGCCAGATGCGGTGAATCGGATAGGGCGATTCCAGTAACTGGCTATTGGGGGGCAAGTGAAAGACTAACTCTCCCCAGTTGTCTGGCGGAATTTGGGCTAATGCCTGGAAATCGAACGGGGGCGTATCTTCCCCCTTAAAGATGCAATGCCAGTGCCATTCCAAACGCGCCACATCGTGCAGATAAGGTAAGGCGGCGGCGGGTTCGAAGCTGGCCAGGAAGTCGGGGAACTGCACGCCGTATTCGCCCAAATCGGGTGAAGTTGAAGGGAAGCGACGAATATATTCAATTGCAGTGGCGTCAAAGAATTTTTCGCCGACGACGCGATCGCAAACCGGATAAATCGACCGCAACGTCCGGTTCAACTTACCCATAACGCTGCCCCGATAAATCGCCAGACCTTCGATAGGCGTCAACTCTCGCGCTGCCTCAATTTGCGAGTCAATTCCCCGCTGACTGGCCGCCTCTGCATCCCAGAGCGTCTCAAAAAAGAGCGACTGTAGTTTGTCCAGTTCCATAGTTGTGGGTCCCTTTGTTGGATAAAGTTACATACACTGTCTTAATAAGTTGCATTCGTCTGGAAACAGTACGCAATCGCCAGTCTTTTCGTTAGTCTTTTCGTTTGCTTTTGGCAGTGCTGCAGATTAGCTTCAACAAGAAGCTTGAAGTTCAAAGAAAATTGAAGTTCAAACCGGGAGCATAGCAATTATCGCGATCTTTTGATAAAGTTAAAATGCAAGTTTCAAAATTCAACGCTAAAAACAGAGGATGGCAAAACTATCTCCAGAAATTCGGGAAACTGCAAACACTTTACAGGATCGACTACTCGATATTGTTGATGCTGCAAGAGAAACAGAGTTTGTTTTATTAGAGCAAATTGGAGAAACGGATAATAGCATGATGGCGTTAGATGGATTAATGGAGATATATCAGCAAGCAGGCGATCGATATTCCCAGCTTTCCAGGCTGCGTCTTCATATTGCAGAAGCCCAACCCACAGTACCCTCTGATGTGTTACGCTTGTGGACGCAAACGCTCGAAATTGCAGCAATGCGCGTTCCAGCGCTGGCACGGAGCGTCGAAGAAATCAGACTCGATTGGGGGTTAACATGAACCAACACCATCAAATTCCTGCTCCAGATCGGGTAAGACAAACAGTTGCCAGGGCTCGTCGCAGTTGTCGAGAAATGGAATTAGTCGGCTTGCAATTTGAAGACATTATTGCTCAGTTGGAGGCTTACAACCGAGACGTTCGCAAGGAACAACTCCGCAAAGTTCTGAGGCGATCGGACGCTGACACTCACGTCACGCAGTGAGGATTGAGTTGAACGGGGTGCATTACGCTTCGCTAACATCCCTACTTAACGAAGATTGTTTTGAAACTGCTCCGCTTTCGCTGCTTCTGCCATCAAGACCTCAAATTCGGGGATATCTGTATCCCATTCAATCAAGGTCGGCACCGGGCCAAATCGTTTCACTGCTTCCTGATACAGCTGCCATACGGGGGGATGAACCGGATAGCCGTGGGTATCAAACAAGTAGTCCTGCCGTTCCTCGTATCCAGCTAAATGGATCTCTTTCACCCGTGTCGTCGGCATGCCATCCAGGTAGTCTAACGGGTCAAAGCCATGATTGAAAGCGCTGACGTACACATTATTAATATCCAATAAGATATAACAGTCTGCCTGTTCCACCAAGGCACGAACAAACTGCCATTCTGACAACGTAGACTGGGTAAACCTGACGTAGGGAGTTGGATTCTCAATCAGAATCTGCTGTCCCAGAAAGTCCTGAACTTGTCCGATCCGTTGAGCCACATGTTCCAGCACCACTTCTGTATAGGGAAGGGGCGCTAAATCATTGAGGTAGCGTCCGTTCACGGAAATCCAAGCTAGATGATCGGAGATATGGGCCGGTTGAACCCGATCGGCAAGACGCTTTAATCGTTCCAGGTAGTCAAAGTTGAGCGGATCGGTGGAACCCAGAGAGAGGCCGACGCCATGGAGCGCGATCGCATAATCCTGACGAATGCGTTCCACATACCCCAGCGGTTGTCCCCCCTGTCCCAGATAATTATCTGATAGAATCTCAAACCAGGGAACTGCAGGTTTATGAGACAGAATATACTGATAATGGGGCGCGCGGAGGCCGATGCCGACGCCATGGATGGATTGCGATCGCAAAGAAATAGTCATCGCTGGATTAACAAAGATCTTAAGGAATGAGAATTGAATAATTCGTCAATCTGTAGGGGTGCCCCTTGTGGGTACCCTGTCATATCGGGGCGATCGCGAGGGATTACCCCTACAGGATCCTATATCTTATTTAATTCTGGTTTCTAAAAAAGGCACTGTTGTCAAGTCCGATCGGGGGAACGAGCCGCTTGAAAGAGAGCTTCGACCGTTAACTGCAACGCTGGAAACAGCCTCGACTCGATCCGCTCGCCGGCTCTAAACGCCTGCAGTACATACTCCCCATCCACCAACGTACAAACCGTCAATGTCGGTTGTTTCGGTTTACCCGTATAGCGCCTGGCACCCAGGGCACGATAATCAGCAATCCAGTATTCCGGGATCTGCATCTCCTCATAGTCCCCCAACTTCAGCAAGTAATCATCCCGCCAGTTAGTGCTGACAACTTCAATCGCCAGCGCCACGCTCTTTCCCTGCTGAACAGTCGACGCTTTTTGCCATCGGGGTTCCTCAACCAGGGCCGAGGTGTTGAGTACAACAATATCCGGACTATAGCCTGTACCTGCTCGATTGGGCTTGACAATACAGGTTTTAGGAATGAAGCAATTCAGCTGTTGTCGTCTAATTTCCAGGGTCAGTTCCACCATCAGAAAACTAGACAGGATTTCATGGGGGCCTGTGGGAGGGGGCATTTCAACTGCAAAACTATCGCGCAACTCATACCGTTTGCCCTTCTCTGGATACCAATCCAGGAAAGCTTCAAAACTCATCGTTTGCGGCAGGGCTTGAACCACGATTGCTGTCCAAGAGTATTAGGTGTCAGGTGTTAGGTGCCAGGTGTCAGGTGCCAGGTTGATTAGATATCTCAGTATGCCTTAACCCAGCCTACTAATAAGCCTGACTGCACTTAGAAGGATCGCCCAACTAAATCATCACCTTCAATATTATATGAAGGCTGATATCAACCTGTCCATTTCCACCATCAAGCAGAGGGATAAATTAGAATCTGGGGCCAAAGACCCCAGATTCCAACTCATCTTTTAAACGTTCGCCAGTCCATAAGGACACAATGAGTGAGGATAAAGCAACGTTGCAAAACGCGATCGCATCAGTACAGCTTAATAGCGAGACCCCGCCGAACCTGCATCCGCTTCTTTGTCATCGGCCTCAGCTTCCGCCTCGGGTGCAGCCTCCTTCAGGGTTGCCCCAACAATCTTTTTGCAAGTTCCCTCAGGAACATAGATCCACTCATCGGGTAAACTGTCTTTCTTCGCCATGCCGCCGCAGGCGTGGTCGCCAGCACCGCAATCATTCATCCCCGCTTTGACAATTCCCGCACATTTTTCCATACCCGGCTTACCGGCCAGGGCAGTTTCAGCTGTAGCCCCTAAGCCCAATGCCAGGACGCCAGTCAGAGCAGCTGTCATGGCAACTTTTTTCTTCATATCCTTCATCACTAATAATCCTCTATCTTGCAAAAAACGGTTAACCAGGTTCCCTCATAGTGTAGACAACCCTCCATGAAATTCAGCTAATCCAGAGATGAGAACACCCTGAGAAATTCAACTGCAGTCAATTTTTTTATCAGTAGTGGACTGACATAGCTAATTTGTTGCGATAGAGTTAGGGTATCGAAAAGGCTATAATCCTTACTCAATAGACCTCGGAAGCACTAAAGTGCCAACTAAAATTTACACAATTTTAGGCGTGTCATACCAGTAGAACTGAAATAGAAGCCAGAATTTTAGCCGCAACTAGACCTAAATTTAGTCTGATATGCAAATTTGGCACCAAGATCCCTCATTTCTCTTAGCCCGTATAGTGCAACACTTTTAATTGCTCAGCTCTCCTCGTCCCCATGCCCCACTTGGGAACAAGACTTTGGAGGCAACCGCCTCTTGTGCTCCCGTTTCCTCCAGCCAAACTTTCGAGGCTGGAGCCTCTATACAATCGTTCCCAGGCACAGCCTGGAGAACGAGGAGAACGACTCAAATATTCCCCATTCCCCGTTCCCTGTTCCCCGTTCCCCAATCAAACATTCAACCGCTCGCCTGTCTGGACATCGAAACAGTGCATTGATTCAGGTGGTAAGGCCAGAGTCACCATTTCATCGCTCCAGGTGCGATCGGGCGTCAACAGAGCGCGAATCGTAATCGGCTCCGCTTTGTCGCAAGGAACATGGACGCTGATCAAGTTATGCATGCCCAGATTCTCCACCAGGTAAACCTGGCCGCGAACGGTTTGAGTCTCTCCCGGTTCGGCGAGACGAACCTGTTCGGGGCGGATGCCCAGAGTGAGACAGTCTGGCGCACTGAAGCCAGTGGGAAGTGCGAGGCGGAATTCGCCGAGCAGGGCTTGTTGTTCTTCGCATTTCACCCGCAGCAGATTCATCTGAGGACTGCCAACGAACCCGGCGACAAATTCGTTTGCGGGATGGGTATAGATGCGTTCGGGTGGATCGAGCTGCTGGACGTTGCCGCCATACAGCACCGCGACTTTTGTGGAGAGCGTCATCGCTTCAGTCTGGTCGTGAGTGACATAAACGACGGGGGCAGCCTGGGACTCGAACAGCTGTTTGATTTCGGCCCGGACGCGCTCCCGTAAGAGTGCATCCAGGTTGCTGAGCGGTTCGTCGAGCAGGAAGACGCCGGGTTGGCGCACCAGGGCGCGACCAAGGGAGACCCGCTGCCGTTGTCCGCCAGAGAGCTGGCTGGGTTTGCGGTTCAATAGTCCCTCCAAATCCAGAACGCGGGTGGCTTCCTGGATACGCTGGTCGATCTCGGCACTGGAGAATTTGCGCAGCTTCAGACCGGCGGCCATGTTTTCAAAAACAGTCATGTGCGGATAAAGGGCATAACTCTGGAACACCATGGCGATGTTGCGATCGCGCGGCTGCAAATTCGTCACATCCCGCTCGCCAATGAAAATCTTGCCCCGAGTCGGCTGCTCCAGCCCCGCAATCATCCGCAGGGTTGTCGACTTACCGCAACCCGACGGCCCCAGTAACGTCAGGAACTCCCGATCCTCCACCGTCAAACTAATATCCTTAACTGGAATACTTTTAGCGCTATAGGTCTTATTTACATTTCGGACTTCAAGTTTTGCCATAATCCTAAAGGTTTGAAAGTTTAAAGGTTTTCAGGTTTTCAGGTCTGTTGCAGGTTTGTTGCAGGTTCGAAAGTTTGCAAGTTTGTTGCAGGACTCCAACTTTCCAACTTTTCCAACGTTCTAACCTTTGACAGCACCAGCCGTCAGGCCCTGAACAATGCGACGCTGGAAGAACATCACCAGCAAAATTAACGGCAGAGTACCCAGAATCGTCGCAGCCGCAAGCGGGCCATAGGGAATATCGAACAGAGACGTCCCCCCCAACTGCGCCGCTGCCACCGGAATCGTTTTCAGCTCATCCTGCGTCATAAACGTCAGCGCAAAGATATATTCATTCCAGGAAAAGATGAAGGCCAGAATCCCAGTCGTCACCAGGGCAGGTAACGTCATCGGCAGCAGAATCTTAACCAGCATTTCCACGGTGTTGTAACCATCCACCTTAGCCGAGTCCTCTAGATCTTTGGGCAGCTGCTGGAAAAAGCTCCGCATCACCAGAATCGTCAGCGGCAGATTGATCGCCGTGTAAGGCACAACCAGGGCCAGATAGTTGTTGCCCCATCCCAGCACCCGAATCACTTCCAGCAATCCCAAAAACAGCAAAATGTATGGAAATAGCGTCACGATCAACACAGCAGCCAGGATGATTTTCTCGCCCCGCAGCCGCAATCTCGCTAAAGCGTAGGCCGCAGGCGACCCCAGTCCCAGACACAACACAGTTGAAATGGCGGCGACGAAAGCGCTGTTGAACATATAACGCAGGAACTGGCTGCGGCCAAACAACTCCGCATAGTGGGCCAGAGTATATCGCGTTGGAACATAGACATTGGGGACTTTGGAAATGTCGGCATTGACCTTAATTGAAGTCAACAGTTGCCAGAGCACGGGCCCCAGGTTAAAGCCGACAATCAACAGGATGAGGATGGGCAGGATAAAGCGGATCGGGCGAGCTTTTTTAACCCCAGGAGCTGGAGGTTGAGGAGAAGAAGGTTGGGGTGTTCCAGGGGTCATGATGATTCCTCCATGCCAGCGGCAGCCTGCAGTTTGGACAGATAAAAGGACGCCAGCGCTACAATCGCAATCAGTATCAGGAAGGTGATGACGACCAGAGCCGCACCATAGCCAAAGTCAAGATAGCGCATGACGGTAGCGTAGATATAGAGCGAAACCATCTCGGTGGCTCCACCTGGCCCGCCGCCGGTCATCACCTGAATCAGGTCAAAAATGCCGAATGCCTGGGCAAAGCGGAATAAACTGGCAATTAAAATTTGGGGCAGAATTAACGGTAGGGTGATATTGCAAAAGCTCTGCCAGGGGGTAGCCCCATCGATTGAGTAGGCTTCGTATAGATCCTGGGAAATGGATTGCAGACCCGCCAACAGAATGATGCTGACAAAGGGCGTAGTTTTCCAAACGTCCGCCGCAATCGTCGCCATCATCGCCAAGCCGGGTTCGCCTAGCCAGTTGATACCAGACTGAATCAAATTCAGGCGCAGCAAGAGGTCGTTCCAAACGCCAAATTCACCATTAAAAATCCAGCCCCAAGTCAGAGCAATCAACGCTGTCGGTAAAGCCCAGGGGAGGATGGCGATAGTGCGTACGGCACCGCGCCCGCGAAAGCTTCGATCCAGCACCAGCGCGATTCCCAGACCCAGGATCAGCTCCAGGGTGAGGGAGACGAGGGTAAACAGACTCGTATTCCAGAGGGTCCGCAAAAATCGCCCGTCGCCCAGCATGCGGCCATAGTTGTTTAACCCGGAGAAGAGGGGCTGCAGTTGGGTACTGAGATTTTCGGTAAACAGACTCAGCCAGAAGGCACGTCCGATGGGATAGGCGTACACGAGCAGGAGCAACAACAAAGCGGGAATGACCAGCAACCAGCCCGTTCGTTGTTCTCGCGATCGGATGGTGTCGAGTTTCATGGGGCGATAGCGACCTCCTGACGATTGAGAGTAGTTTTGAATGGGGTAGAGTTTGTGGATATCCGCTGATGCTGAGTACTCCTAGTCTTCTCAGAATTCAGAAGCCAGGAGTGAGCATTCAGCAGAGAACTGGAGTCTGACGGCTGGCGTCTCTCTTCTGCCTCCTGCCTCCTGCCTCCTGCCTTCCCCGCGTTGTCCCGCGCTGAGTTTGAGGCCGTATATCTTCCCAGCAGTCTACGGGTCTCGCCTGCAGCCCGTTTCATGGCTTTTTCTGGACTGAGTTGTTGGGTGACTGCCGCACTGAGATAGCGTTGCAAAATATCTGAAGCCTGGGCGTACTGGGGAATGGGAGGACGCAAAACAGCGTTTTCGGCCACTTTTAACAACTCGGGATAATGGGGATATTGGGCCACAACTTTGGCATCGGTGTAGAGCGCTCGACGGCTGGGTACGTAGCCATAGTCCAGGACATATTGCCGTTGGGCTTCGGTGCTGGTGAGGAATTGAACAACCTTCCAGGCGGCATCGGGGTGTTTGCTGCTTTTGGCGATACCAAATCCCCACCCGCCCTGGCAAGCGCCGCTGGCCTGCCCTTCGGCGTACACCATGGGTTTGAGCGCCACTTTGCCGCGCAGGGGCGAGTCGGCTTTGTTGACTTCGGGCCAGACGTAGGGCCAATTGCGCAGGAAGAGGGTGTTGCCGCTTTTGAACGCTCGTAGGGTTTCGACTTCCTGATAGCTGGTGACGGCGGGGGGAGAAACGTTTGTGTTGACGGTGTCTAAGAGAAACTGGACGGCGGCAATGGCTTCGGGGCGGTCGAGTCCGACGTCGCCTGTGGCTGGGTCGACCCAGAAGCCGCCGTGACCGGCCAGAATTTCAACGAACATGGCGGCCAACCCTTCATATTGTTTACCTTGCCAGACATAGCCCCAGCGCTCTAGAGCTGTGTCATTGGCGTCGGTTTGGTCGGGATTACCCCAGGGCAGGGAGGAATCGGGCTGAAGTTTTTGGGAGAGTTCGAGCAGGTCGTTGAAGGTTTCTGGGGGTGAATCGCCTGTGGCTTCGAGTAAGTCTTTACGGTAGTAGAGCATGCCGACATCGGAGCGGAAGGGCATGCGATACAGGCCGCCCTGGTAACGACCGCCGTTGACGTCGGCGGGCATGAAGGCCGCGAGTTCTTCGTCCGTTACCCGGTCTGAGAGGTCCGCCAGCCACCCGGCAGCAGCGAATTTTGGCACCCAGACAATGTCCATGTAGATCAGGTCGTAGGGGGAGTCCCCCAGGAGGAAAGAAGAGGTGTAGAGATCTTCCAGGGCGTTGGTGGCGTTGGGGCCTTCGATGATGTCGATGCGGATGTCTGGATGTTGGGCTTCAAATTGTTTGACCAGGGGCTGAAATTGCTCGGCTTCCAGGGCGATGGCAAGGAATTTGACGGTCACGGGTTGTTGGGTGAGAACGGGCAGGGCGAGCAGGGATCCCAGGAGCAGGACGGTTGCGATCGCAATTCCCACGAGTCTCAGGAATCCGAGTTTTTGCAGAAAAATTCTGCCGTTTCTTCGCTGCGTAAACATGTTCATTAGCATTTATGAGCCAAAAGGGACACTTTTCTCGCAAGGTAATATGACGAACCAGAGAATAGGGCTGCGATCGCAGCAGCAACTAGAATATACTACAGCACTGGGGACAGCATCGTACACGGGTACAACAGCCCCACTCAAACCAGACGTTGTTTGAAAACGATCCCTCTGATAAACTTCCCGATAAATTTCACCATCCTCCTTGTCCTCAATCGGTTTCAACGCTGACTTTGAACCCGATTCGATTTTTTGAATACCTTTATGTGATTCCATGTAATTCTTTTACTTCATTCAAGTGAGATTGTCAATAGACTCATCCAGAAATTGGAGAGGAGCTTCCATTCCAAATTTCCAGGCAGATCTAATGGGCATAAGATTTATCATTGAGTGAGAAAATTTTATCTATGAGTGAGTCGCTGCCTCAGCGTCTACGAGGATATTGCCGCAGTAGTGCTGGACGTTGCCGCACATTTACAGGGAGACGTTGGCAACAGTAATTCCCTTGTGACGCGATCGCGCCCAGTCTCTCTGCAAGCTTGGTCGTGGTATGACACGCCTAAAAATGTGTAAATTTGTAGTTGGCACTTCAGTGCTGCAAAAGTCTATCGAGTAAGGGTTATAGTCTTTTCAACAATCCAACTCTATTGCACCAAATTGGCCGAGTCAGTCCAGTAGGGTGCGTTAGCCGATAGGTGTAACGCACCGTGCTGAACCAAACGAGGCGGTGCGTTACGGCGCTGCCTAACGCACCCTACGAGACTAAACCCTAGGGGGCGTTGCATTCTGATTCAGCGTAGTAGTAGTATGACACGCCTAAAATTGTGTAAATTCGTAGTTGGCACTTTAGTGCTTCCAAGGTCTATAGAGTAAGGATTATAGCCTTTTCGACACCCTACCTCTATTGCTCTAAATTAGCGATGTCAGTCCAGTAGGGTAGAATGGTACTTACTTAAGCGGTGGATGGGCAAAGCAAAGCGGGCCCATCAGAGAGCCTGTGATGGGCACGGGCATAGCCCTTTGCCCATCCTACTCACTGAGGACTCCGCAGTAAATAAGCAGTTTCCTCTAACGCTTGATAGTCCTCCAGGGCAAGAATCACAACGGGTTGAGCGTTATTGCGAGTCACAGTTACAGGCATACGATCGTCACACACTTTGTCCATCGTTTTTGCCAGGTTTTCGCACAAGGCAGTATCAGTAATCGCATCCATCACGAAAAAAGCCTTATTTGTCCATATTCTTAGCAATTGTACAATAGACCTGTCCGAGAACTGGAGTGGAAACCCCCCTCCGGGGCACTGCCACTCCAACTCCCGAATGAGTCTAATAATCAAGCATTTGATCCCTTCTGACTTGCCGTTCGCGCATTTTTTTGGGCAAAAGGTCAATGCTATTGAGTGGGTCTCACAATTGTCTTACACTCTATACAGCCGATTCGTTAATTGTTGCCAGAGAAAGTGATTTTGCCTATCGATTCCTTTGCACGGAATCGATAGATCCAGGGTCGGCACAAGACCGACCCCTACAGGTTCGTTGCGATCGCGCAATCTGCAAGGTGTTTTGTAGGGGCACCCCTTGTGGGTGCCCTGCTGCTATTGGGGATGTTGTAAGGCTCTACCATCGATAGGGAAAGATTGCAGATTGGCAGGGCACTCTATTCCATGGGATTCGGAAAAATGCGCGAACCGACAGCTATAAGTCTCAAAGAGACAGCCATCCGCTACATCCGTTCAAATCCGTTGCTAACGTTTGCACTATTTAGGCTGTGTCAGTCCACGACGAGACTGGCAAGGCAACCCCAACCTACCAATGGTCGCAGCAGCTCCGTGAGCCGCCACCGCATCAGGCCGCGCCGTCAGCAACACATCCCCATTCGCCAACCGCACCCATCCCCGCGCCTCCACAATCTCCTTCGCTCTCCATTCTCCGTCCTCCGTCCTCCGTCCTCCATCCTCCGTCCTCCGTCCTCCGTCCTCCGCCCTCCCCTCAACCCATGGCACCCGTACGCTGCTTCCTGCCAACGCCTGCGCTGGATTCGTCGGCACGCCCCCACGTCCTGTATGAACAAAGCGACTGCCGCTCACCTGACCGTTCCGAGCGCGGCGATTTGGGGAGCAACCCTGACCGATCTCCGCTTCAGCGAATTGCTCTGACAGCGAGGCATCCGGTTGAAAGTCCCGCACGTCCAGGGTGACCGTACCATCAATACCAAACTCTGAACTGGCAATAAAGTCGCTCTCCGCGCTACGACGCTGGTGAAACTGGCGAAAGCCAAAAATCCCCTGGGTCCGGGCAACGATATTGCCGCCCCGCCCCTGAAAGGCATTAGCAACGATATCGCTGTTCTCCGACAGCACCGCCCAAATAAAGTCTCCCGCTTCCAGGCGAATATTGCCGCCATTGCCCGTGCCCCTGGCTTCGGTAGAAATCTCGCTATTGTGGCGCAGCACGATCGACTCATCCACCCGAATAGCGATATTGCCACCCTCTCCAGAGCGGGTCTCGGCTGAAATCTTACCCTGGTTGCTGAGCCAGAGGGAGCGGGCTGAAATGTCAATGTTGCCAGCTGGCCCAGTGCCCGTACCTCGGACAGTAATTTCGCCGCCGTTTCGCAGGGTCAAATCTCCAGCAGTGTCTACCCGGATGCCGCCGCCTGCTCCAGAACTGCTGGTATCGAAAAATAAACCGCTACTAACGCGACCGTCTGGCGATCGTCCGGCAACTTCAACTGCTCCAGAGGCTCTGACGCTCAGGCCCCCCGCATTGCCGCTACCCGTCGTATTGGCGGAGATTTGCCCGCCGTCTTGCAGCTTCAATTGCTGGGTGACAATATCCAGTCCACCTGCATTGCCAGAACCCCCAGTTCGTGCTGTCAGGATGCTGGGATTGCCCGTGGCGGCAGCAGTGCCTGTAATAGAGAGAACGTTAGTGTTGATCGCCAGTGTCCCGGCATCGCCGCTGCCAGAACTTTCGACTGTGGCCATGGCACCGTCACGAACTGTGACGGTGGGCGATTTAATGATGACGCTGCCAGCGCGGCCAGAACCTGCGGCGACTGCCTGCAAGCTGGTAGGAACTTGACTGGTGCTGGAGGTCCCGATGAGCTGCACCGATTCAGAGGCATTAATCTGGATGGTGCCACCCTGACCGCGATCGCGGCTGGACGCTGAGATCAGTCCCCCCTCCCGCAGCGTCAACCGATCCGTGGTAATTTGTATACCACCTGCATTGCCCGTGCCCAAACTCAACGCTGTCAGACGGCTAGGATTGCTGCCGTCTGCTGACGTACCTGCAACCTCAAGGGTGGACGCATTCACCGTCAGCGTTCCCGCATCTCCCGCCCCGCGACTTTCCACCGTCACCTGCCCCCCTGCCTGCAGGCTGAGGACGGATGTCGAGAGGGTGACATTGCCAGCAGTGCCTGAACCCAGCGAACGCGCAGAAATACCGGATGGAATCTGGAACTCATCGAGTCCCAAAAAATTGTTGACTGCACCGCTCAACTTCACTGACTCTGAAGCATTCAACGTGATATTGCCACCCCGTCCCTCATCGAAGCTGGTGGCGGAAACGGCACCATTATCTACCAGAAAGCGTTTGGTCTTGACCCGCAAGTTGCCAGCAGCACCATTACCAGACAAATTATCCACTGACAAGATACTGGGCAAAGCATCCGTGCCCAGCAGTTCCACAGATTCAGAGGCATTAATGGTTAAATCACCGCCTCTATTGCCGGTACTGGCAGTCGCAGTGGTAATGAAGCCCCCATCTCTAAGACTCAAGTATTCGGTGTCAATCGTTATATTGCCAGATGTCCCGCCATCAAACGAGGCAAGCGCTCCTATAGTGCTAGGGCTAGGAGATTGCAGGGTATACGTGCCAAACACATCTAGACTCTCGGACGCATTAATCGTGATATCTCCCGCCTGACCAAATAGAGCACCAGCTCCAGATGTCACTCTCACTCCATTGAAGTCGACCTGTCTGGCAGTAATGTTAATGTCACCGCCCTGCCCTGGCACTTCTGCATTGGTATCGAGACGAGTGTTGGTTAGAGAAATGCGATCGGCCTGGAGCGTAATATTATCTCCATTGCCACGAGTAGTACCATCACTAGTACTGGTGTCGATCTCTGTTCCCATTATCGAGATCGAATCTTTAGCCAGGAGCGTTACAGCCCCACTACTGCCGGGACCGGGTGGATTCCCTTTAAAACGCGTGACGATCTCTCGACTGGAGATCTTAATCTCGTTGCGCGAGTCCACATAGATATCGCCACCATCGCCAGAGGTCAACTTGGTGCGGAGATTGCCAGTCGTAAGAATATCTCCGGCCAGACCGTTGGGCTGGTATTGATTGCTGAGGAAAATTAATCCATCAGGTTCGGTCAGGTCGATCGCCCCTACTCTGATGTCGGCACGGGTTGGATTGGGGATCTGGGTTGGCGGAGAAGGGGTAATACCAGGGATTGGGTCTGGCTCCAGTCCCAGTGTCCCTAATGCCCCTGGACTGACTCCAGCGCGGATATCGAGGATGGGGCGGCTTTGACCATCAATGGTAAGGGAGGTGCCGTCAGAGAGGGTGACGGTTTCTTGCAGACCGTTGATTGGATCGGGGCCAGTAATGTCGATATTCCCCAACACGGTGACGCTGCCACCTGCCAGAATATGCAGCGACGGGCCGACGTAGTTGGTGAAGGTGACGTCGCCGCTGGCGCGAATGATGGGGTCGTGGGGACTGAACAGATCGCCGGGACTGCCGTCGAGTTGCTCAATGCGGAAGTGGCCGCCGCTCCAGTAGTGGGCATCGCCGCTGACGGGGGTGGCGGAGCGCAGCACCAGATTGCCGCCGGAGAAGAGGCCGCTGTCGGGATGGTTGAGGGCAAAAATATCGAGGCTCTGGTTGCCCTGGAGGAGCAGCTGGTGGCCTGCAGCGGCAATGAAGGGGGCGTCAACCTGGTCGCGGATGCGCAGTGTATCTAACGCTCGCAGGGTGAGGTCGCCGCCCGCCTGCAGCTGACCGGAGAGATCGAGGGTGCCTGCATCCAGGGTGAGGTTTTGGCCGACGGCGAGGTTGGCAGTACTGGTGAGGGTGCCAGTATGGGTGGTGCCGTATTGCAGACCGATGGGGACATTCATCTTCAAGAGCGGCGGGGGCTGTGGATTGGTGGCGCTGAAGCCCAGGCCGTTGCCGAAGTCGAAGCGGTCGGCGGTGCTGGCGAGGAAGGAGCCGCGAATGTCGAGTTGGGCGTTGGGGCCGAAGAGGATGCCATTGGGATTGAGCAGGAAGAGGTTGGCGCTACCGGCAACGCCCAACGTTCCCAGAATGTCGGAGCGGCTGTTGCCGGTGACGCGGCTGAAGATGTTGGCAATGCCGCTGGGGTTGGCGAAGTAGAGCCGCTGGCCGGGGTTGACGTTGAACTCCAGGAAGCTGTGGAACAGGTTGACCCCGCGTGTCGCGCCACCGTCGATGCGATCGGCGCGATCGGCGGGCAGGCCGTTAATGAAGGCGTTGGGAGTAACGCGGGAGCGTTCGGTGCCCAGGGTGTGGTCGGGGATGACTTGACTCAGGGCGGCAGGGGGAAACGTTCCCAGCGCTAAACTGAGCATCAGCCCCAAGAAAACGCTGTGTCCAGGACAAACAGGCACCTTTCCATGCCAACAAGTATCTGAATTATCCTCTGAGAAGATTGGATTCTCTTTCCTGAACCTTGAACCCTGAAGCCTGATTTTGTTCAACATTTCACCCTCGTTGACTTGTTTGTCCTAATTGGTTCCCAGCAAAGAGAGACAGTCGCTTGGTAGTAGCTTGGTAGGGTGCGTTAGCCGATAGGCGTAACGCACCGTGCTGAACCAGACGAGGTGGTGCGTTACGGCGCTGCCTAACGTACCCTACGAGACTAAACCTCTCCAATGAGTTCTCAGTTTGGTAGCGCTATTTTTATGCAGGCCAGGGGGAATTGTTGCAAAACTTCGCACTCTGGTAACGCAAGCTTTTTCTTATGCCATTTTGGATTTTAGATTGGCGATTTTGAATTGAAGAAAGCCTTACTGGGCAAGCGTCCCATTTGGGCAGTCGTTTTACTAATTTTATCAGTTGCATCTCCAAAATTAAATCGGTATTAGCAAGAGGGAAATGCCCGCTCACCGAGACTCTCGCTGGTGGGCAGTGCTCAGAAAGACCCACATTAAACTCTTGAATGCTCAGGCGCACTGCCCATCCTACACGCAAGATCTTCTTGTTTCTGAACTCTCCCAAATTCTGGATGCGCTTCTTGATTGAAGTTCTTGTAACCTGCTTTGAAGATTCAGTGAATTTGCAAGCGCATGTTCCCGCTTTTGTACAATCCTTGCTACCTTGCTAAGTAGGTATTGGAGCGATTGCGATCGCAATTTTGATTCCAGTTGCTTCAACGTCAAAGTCCGTCTGTATGAGTCCGGTTGCGCACAAGTTGTGAAAATATTGACTGAGTTGATTTGAAAATCTGGTGTTGGTAATTTAAAGGATGAATTTGAAAACTGCTCCCCTGGACAGACTCTAGATGTCACAATAGACAGGGTTTCATTCAGCTAAATCAAAATTATCCACAGATTTTATGAGAATTCTGGTTACAGGCGGCGCTGGTTTTATTGGTTCCCATCTCATCGATCGTTTAATGAAAGCGGGAGATGAGGTCATTTGCCTCGACAACTTCTACACCGGCCACAAACGCAATATTCTGAAATGGCTCGATCATCCGTATTTTGAGTTGATCCGCCACGATATCACTGAACCGATTCGTCTGGAAGTCGATCGCATTTATCACCTTGCCTGTCCGGCGTCTCCAGTTCATTATCAATACAATCCAGTTAAAACGATCAAGACCAATGTCATTGGGACATTGAATATGTTGGGACTGGCCAAACGGCTCAAGGCAAGATTCCTGCTGGCTTCAACCTCTGAGGTCTATGGCGATCCCGATGTGCATCCTCAAACAGAAGATTATCGCGGCAATGTCAACTGTATTGGCATTCGCAGTTGTTATGACGAGGGTAAACGAGTGGCGGAGACCCTGGCCTTTGATTATCATCGCCAAAACAACGTTGATATCCGCGTGGCCCGTATTTTTAACACCTATGGCAGTCGCATGTTAGAAAATGACGGTCGGGTTGTCAGTAACTTTGTATCCCAGGCGTTACGAGGGATCCCGTTAACGGTTTATGGTGAAGGGTCGCAAACTCGAAGTTTCTGCTACGTTTCTGATTTAGTCGAAGGGTTGATGCGGTTGATGAATGGGGACCATATTGGGCCCGTTAATCTTGGCAATCCTGATGAATATAGCATTCTGGAATTGGCGCAAACAGTTCAGCAGATGGTCAATCCTGATGCAGAAATTGTCTTTAAACCATTACCCCAGGACGATCCTCGACAACGGCAACCGGATATTACGCGGGCCAAGACATGGTTGGGGTGGGAGCCGACTATTCCGTTGAGAGAGGGATTAAAACTAACAATAGAGGATTTTCGCGATCGCATTGAAAACGGATAATTGCGATCGCATCATTTGTCTTAATCAGTTACCGATCGCTGGACAACCTTCAGCTCAAAAACCTTCAGCTCAAAAACAGAGGAAACCTTTATGCGCGTTTGTGTTATTGGCACTGGATATGTTGGTCTTGTCACAGGAGCCTGCCTGGCCCATATCGGACATGAGGTGATCTGCGTCGATAATAATGCGCAGAAAGTAAAACTGATGAAGGCCGGACAATCACCGATTTACGAGCCTGGTCTGTCTGACATCATACAATCTGCAATTCAATCAAAACGAATTGAATTTACCACCGATTTGGGTGCGGGGGTCAGCCACGGCGAAATTTTGTTTATTGCAGTCGGAACACCAGCCCTACCTACAGGCGAAAGCGACACGCGCTATGTTGAGGCTGTGGCTCGCGGCATCGGCGCTAACCTGAGCAGTGGCGATGATTTTAAGGTCATTGTCAATAAATCGACCGTGCCTATTGGATCGGGAGACTGGGTGCGGATGATCGTTCTGGATGGCATTGCCGAACGGCAAAAAGAGCTAGCGGGAGCAGGAGAGGCTTCTGCCAGCGCGGACAAGATTCAGTTCGAGGTGGTCAGCAACCCGGAGTTTCTGCGAGAAGGCTCAGCCGTTTACGATACCTTTAACCCAGACCGGATTGTCCTGGGCAGCAATAGCGATCGCGCTATTGAAATGATGCAGAAACTGTATACGCCGATTGTGGAGCGGAAGTTTGGTGAAGATCCCGCGCTGCCGCCCGTTCCTGTTGTTGTCACTGACCTCAGCTCCGCAGAAATGGTCAAATATGCAGCCAACTGTTTCCTGGCTACCAAGATCAGCTTTATCAATGAAGTCGCTAATATTTGCGATCGCGTCGGTGCCGACGTCACTCAGGTGGCGCGAGGCATTGGCCTTGACTCCCGCATCGGCAGCAAATTTCTGCAAGCTGGCATTGGCTGGGGCGGCTCCTGCTTTCCCAAAGACGTTTCTGCCCTCATCCACACCGCCGACGACTACGGCTACGAAGCTCAACTGCTCAAATCAGCCGTCGAAGTCAACCACCGCCAGCGACTGATCGGCATCGAGAAACTACAACAAGTGCTGAAAATTCTCAAAGGCAAAACCATCGGCTTGCTCGGTCTCACCTTCAAACCTGACACAGACGACATGCGCGACGCCCCGGCCCTGGATCTGATCGAGCACCTCAATCGCCTGGGTGCCAAGCTCAAAGCCTACGATCCCATCGTCAGTCAATCCGGCATCAGCCACGGCCTCTCTAACGTCATCGTCGAGGCCGATCCAGAGCTCCTGGCCGACGGCTGCGATGCCCTGTTGCTGGTGACTGACTGGCAGCAATTCCAGAGCCTGGATTACGTCAAAATGGCAGAACTGATGCACAATCCAGTGATGATCGATGGCCGCAATTTCCTTGACCGCGAGAAACTGCAAGGGGCAGGTTTCTACTACATTGGCGTCGGTCGATAAATTGGAGCGTTCGTCAATTGCGAGCGGCGGGCAACATTCGATTTCCCGCCGCTGCCGCAAATTCATACCGGCACAATCCGTTTTGGACTTGGGACAATGTCAGAGATATACGCCTGAGAGAGCGATAAGGTCACTAGCACATGTCTTCATCAACACCCTGCGAATTTGTCCCTTATCTCAGCATCACCGATGCTAAAAAAGCCGTCGCATTTTACTCTCGCATTTTTGGTATCGTGCCCCATCTCCTGCTCAATATGCCGGATGGGCGCGTGATGCACTGTGAATTTCGTATTGGCAACACCCGCTTTTTTCTCAGCGAAGAACTCCCAGAACATGGGGGCACGCCCAGTCCAACCCGTCTAGGTGCCACCAGTGTTGCGATTCATCTGTACGTTGACGACTGCGACGCGATGGTCGAAACCATGGCAAACAACGATTCCACTGTACTCATGCCTCCAACTGACATGTTCTGGGGCGAACGATTTGCGCGCGTTCGCGACCCATTCGGCCACGAATGGGGCATCGCGACTCAACTCCGTGACATGGCGCCTGGCGAAATTCAAGCCACCGCTACACAGATGTTCGCCGAGATGTCCGAGTAGCGATAGCTCTCAGATTAAGTTGGGAGGGTGAAACCTAATAAGCACAAGCCTTTGAGTGCCTCAATCTTGTGCTGCACTAATAGATATGTCTTTCATACGTTACGCTAGCACTGACGCATCCGACGATGGAAAACGCTGAAAAGGAAGCTAGGGCTACATGGATCAGGTACAACTGGAGAGGCAGTTTATTCGGCATTTTCTCGCAAGCGCGATCGCAGGGTTGCTCTGGGTTCTGATCTCAGTGTTCTGGATTGAAATTCGGGCTTCCTGGATATGTATCTTGGTAGACCTATTCGTTTATTGGTGTATTCTATTGTTCTGGCTGATTTCTCTGCTCCAATCCCTCATCTTTGCAGTCAGAACTCTAAAAACCTTGAAGCTCAAATCCCTGCTTCCTTTATCAATCCTACTTTTATGCCTCGCGCTCGTTATCTCGATCGACCCCGTAATCGCCGACTTTTACCTTAGATTTGAGCGTCATGCCCAGCCCGCGATCGTTTCGCTTGAAGCCAGAAATTGGGATTTTCCCTCCGATCGACGCCAGGTTAAGGTGAATGATATTGATATTCCGGTTGCCAAATCGATTCAAATGACATACGACGATCGGGCCATGACCGTTTTTTTCAAACGGTATCAGGCGGGTGTCATTGATGGTCATGCGGTGGGGTATACCTATCGCTCAGACGATAGCGAATCCAAGATCCACGATCCGCCTGAAGGCCCGGTGCATCGAAAAATTAAAGCACACTGGTTTTGGGGGATCGATCCATTTGATTGGTCGCTTGAGGGGCCTGCGTTTTAGATTGAGGCATATACTCGGTTTTGGGCAGCAGTTAGCTTTTACAGCAGCAAGGAGTTAGACTGGAGGTGCATCGCTTAGTTCTCCTTCACTTTGCGTGACAATTAGGGAGAGCTGAGGATTTGAGCCGATGACCTACTCCCTTTCCGCTCCATGATTGAGGAATATCTTTTCCTCATCTGCTAATTTCGTTAGCTTCTCACCTCTGCAATCTACCATCAGGAAGGGAGTAAGAATGCTCGACATACAAGATCTTCGGGGTTTGTAGCATTCTTGTAGCACACAGACAAAAAGAGAAGCTGTTACTTGAGTACTTGGATTTCATTCGGGACAATCAGCTTGAAGTTGTCATAACACTGCTTTGGCACAAGTATTAGGTTATTGAAGTGAAAGTGTTTTGCTGCAATGATCTGTATGTTTGTTTTGCTTTTCATTGTTGTCTCTTCAGTCAGCTGATTGCAGAATCGTTCTGGTCTGATTTTCAATCGACAGTGTGCTTGTATTGTCTGGTGTTGCAATGATGCTAGGGGTGTGAGTTGTTTATGGATTATGGTCCAGTCTGTTGCCTCTACAGATCCTTGGGGAATTCGAAATACTATTAATTTCCACAAGGCGAGGAAGTGGCTCTGACGTTTTTTCGCACAAGGATAGATTCAGATGACTGACAAAGCATTAGTTTCAATGGCCCAACAATTTACGGGCCTCCCAATGGATGCGCTGATTGGTGCACCCCTGAATGCTGCTGCCGATGCCAATGCAGCGATGGCAATTACTCAAACTAAGTTCATTCTCGATACCTGTTTTTCGGCCGAAGGTGACCCTCCCGCATACAAGCCGATCATGATTAAAATGTCTCTCACCCGTGGGGTTCTAACCCCTGGTGATGAGGTGGGGGCAGAACCAACAATACAACTCGTTACCACTACTTTCGATCTGCCGTTAATTACGATCATTCCAATCAGCTCTCTTGGGGTAGACAGCGTTGAGGTCAACTTCGAAATGGAAGTGAAATCCAGCTTCTCTGAAGAACAAAATGACACCACAGAAACGACTATCAATGCTGCTACTTCATTCGAAGTGAAGGTAGGGTGGGGTCCTGTGTCCGCAACTGTGACAGGAAATGTGAGCTATGACCAGAAAGATAGCTCAACTCACAACACGCATTACGAAAAAAGCAATTCGGCCAAGTACACGGTGAATGTCCACGCGGGACAGTTACCTGTTCCAGAAGGTGTGAATACAATTATCACAGCATTTACTCAGGCAATTCAACCCATTCAGATGCCTGCTCCAGCGACATAAGCGTTAATGTAATGTGATGAGCTGGATCGGTTGATTGCATTCTTCTGGTCCAGCACTGAGGCAATCTTCGATTGGGGATAGCACCGTGAAAGATCCGGCAGATTTCCCCCTAATGTCTGTCGTTCCTGTAGAGGATAATTGATTATGTCAGACCAATTCGAGTTTCGTGGAGCCGCAATTGCCGATTTAATTGGTGCGCCAATAGTCGCAATAGTAGAAGCTAACGATATGATGGCGAAAAGACAGGTGAAGCTGCTGATGCAAAGCTGTTTTTCAGACGCAGGCGATGCTTATGAACCGATCATGATCGCGATGTCGATTCGTCGGGGTGTGATTGACCCCGGTGACGATCGTGATTCCATGTCGATTCGTCAAATAGAGACCAGTTTTCAAGTTCCATTGATTACTCTCCTTCCGATCAACTCTCTCGCGATAGAAGGGGTGGACGTTGGCTTTGATGTGGACATTCAAACTTACCAGGAGGTCGACGATGGTGACGACACCCTATTTGGTAATGTCTCTTCATCGCGGACCAGGTTGTATGAACTCGCAGGAAAAATTGGATCTGGATACAGAAATAAGACAGAATCCACAGATGTTGGTGACTCAAGGACATCGGCAGTCTCTATCAATGTTTCTACTAGTAGCCTGCCGCTGCCTCTGGGGGTTAGCACAATCCTCCAGGTTTATTCCAAATCAATCTATCCGCTAGATACTTCGCAGAATCAGAACAATGATGAGAAATAACGATCGATAAACTCGGGGAGTATGTAGGTTAAGAGACACATCTGCCATTCGAGAAATCCAAAATCAGTGTATCTGAAATAACATACTCTCGTCAGCAGATTGGGGGGGACTCAGCCCCAGGTTCAAAGCGGTTCTCCACTGAGGTTCGCTCCCTAAACCTTTAGATACAGCCTATATTAAGGTTAGTATGCATGTTAAGATGAGGAAAATTTACATGGTAAACGAGCAGTATATCCGCTGTCCTGACTGTGGCTCGCAGATTCCATTCGACCCCTATGCGCTGGTTAGAGGTGAACGGTTTTCCTGTCCCAAATGTCCTGCTGTTTCCATTGGGATCTCCTCAGGTAGCCGGGATATAGTGAAGGATGCATTGGAGGAGCTAGAACATTTGAAGAAAAGCATAGGAAAAACGAGACCCGAGCAGTCTTCTTCTTAACTTTGACTAAATTGCTATGATCAAATTTGATGCCTTCATAAATGCTATACATGCTGCTATCTTGTCTGCCAATGATGCATTGATGGATAAGAATCTTGATGTGTTGGAAAAATTTTTTGAGGTCGCAGAAGATAGCGATGAATTCCAAAGGAAACTTGATGATGCTCTGACGTCCATCAATGATGTACTCGGTCAAGGACGCACACCAGCAGGACAAAGACTGACAAGACAAAAACTGACAACAATGCGTGCATCAATTGAGGAAGTGAGAGAAGCCCTTTCCCAGCAGGGTGACCTTGGAGAAGAGTCCAATCAGACGGGACTTCCTCCAGATAAGCTGAGGCCCAAAATGACCACCATTCAATTTCCCCAGAAAACTGCCAATGGTGTAGTCATGAGTGACGTGAGGGTTCCCCTGGTCACGCTGGTACCGTTGTCAATGACGCAAATCTCGGAAGTGAGATTACGTACAGAATTGGAAATCCAAGTTGAAGATGAAGAATTATTAGTAAGCTTTCCTGTCTCGCAATCCAGGGATCTAGATGACAAAAAAGACGAATCGCGCAGTTCGTCCCGTGCAATCCTTCAGATTACTCTAACCCCGCATCACGGAACGGAGGGTCTGAGAAAAATTGTAGAAGGATATGAAAAGGTGCTAAGAGCACAAATCCCTCACTAATGTGTTGGTGAACGACACTTTGGAACGTAAGACGGGGATCCCGACTCTTTATTTTTTTCGGCTCCGATCGCTTGTTTGATAGTGCTGATAGCGCTGGAAAGTGCAGTGTTTAGGAGTGGAGTACGGCATTCAACTGCTTCTAATATCAAAATAGCCATTCAACTATGTGTCTAAAAATAAACCACCGATAACGAATCCCGCTGTTATTGTTAACTTCCTTTGCTTAGATCTGTAGTGCATTGCCTTGAGATGGCACAATCAACCATAGTTTGGTAACAGGGTTTACAAAATGCCTTCGTTCCCTATCTTTCTCCTGGCAATCGGGGTGCAGTTGTTTTGTTATTGGTTGTGCCTCTGAAATTGCTATGGATACTATTTCCCAAACAGATCTCTTCACTGATTTGCTGGCGCTGGAGAACGCGATCGATCGGCGTCCCCTTACGGTTTCGAATGATGCCCCGATTGCTAGAGCGATCGCAGTGATGGGCCAAGCATTTAGCGGCTGTACCATGCCGAGTCTGGACCTGCCTCTGGAGTCGTTGCTGGTGCGTCAGGCTCGGGCTAGTTCTACCTTGGTGGTTGAGGGTAGCGATGCTGCAGGGGTGGGCAATGCGGTTTCACCTTTAGGCATTTTCACGCAGTGGGATGCGGTACAGGCCATCGCTGCTGGGCTGGATTTGACTGCGACCCGGATCGGTGATGCGATCGCACGTGACCTGATCGCCTTACAACAATCAGAACTGCAAGATATTTTTACCGCCCTCTCGCTATTCGATCGGCACCAGATTCTCCATTTGCCAGTCGTCAACAAGCAAACTCACCTGGTTGGTGTCGTCACGCCTGAAAGCATCCGCCAGGTCCTGCAACCTGCCCGATTGCTGAAATCCCAATCGGTTTCCCAGGCGATGACAAAGACTGTTGTTCAGGCCCAACCGACTGACTCGATTCTGCACCTAGCCCAGCTGATGGCAGAGCATCAGGTTCGCTATATCGTCATTTGCGATTCCCCCTCCACCGAACAGCCTGCCAGCAAAAGGCAAACGTCAGCGGCTGCTGAACCCATAATCCCGGTCGGCACCATCACTGCCCGCGATATTGTTCAACTGCAGGCTTTGGCAGTGGATCTATCAACGACCAAGGCCGAAGCTGTCATGAATCCGGCATTCTGCGTGTTGCGCTCGTCTCAGTCCCTCCTGAATGCCTATGGAGAAATGCAGCAGCAGCGCGGTCCTGGTTTGGTGATGTCTCCATCCAGGCAGCAGTTGCAGGGTATCGTTACCCTGGATAGCCTTTTGAAATTCTTAAACTCGCCAGCAACCCGGCAACAATTCCGATTGCCCACCCACTCACTGGTTATCCCAGATTCGGCATCCAAAACCCTAACCGTGGCTGAACACTCTCCTGACGCAGCAAAAGATGCCACCGTTGTCAACGACAGATCCCAATCTCAGGAGTCACCAGATTTCCTCAGCGACGCTGCGGCAAACAAGGATCGGCTGTTGGCCACGATGTCTCTCCATATCCGGAAAACGCTGGAACTAGGGAAGATTCTTAACACAACTGTCACAGAAGTCAGGCAGTTTCTCCAGGCAGACCGTGTGAGCGTCTATCGCTTCAATCCGGATTGGAGTGGCACGATTGTCGTGGAAGCAGTTGGAGAGGAGTGGATCCCAATTGTGGGCCGCGACTGCGAAGATAATTATTTTTCCGCCAAGTTTGTCAAGCTTTATCGTCGGGGCCGCATTCAATCCACTGCAGATATCTATACCTCTGATTTGACTCAATGTCACATCGATCTGCTGGCTGAATTTCAGGTCAGAGCAATTCTTGTCGTGCCAATTTTGCAAGGCGAAGAATTATGGGGTTTATTGGGCGTTCATCAATGTTCTAGTCCGCGAGAGTGGCAATCCTCTGAAATCGAATTGTTGGAAAACCTGGCCAATCATATTGCGATCGCAATCCAGCAATCCGAACTCTATCGCAAACTGGAGCTGGAACTTGCCGAACGCAAACGAGCCGAAGAACGTATTGCTGCTTCTCTGCATGAAAAAGAAATCCTGCTTAAAGAAATCCACCACCGGGTCAAAAATAACCTGCAAGTGATTTCCAGCTTGTTGAAATTACAATCTGGCTATACCAAAGACGACCAGGCAATTGCCATGTTCAAAGACAGTCAGAACCGCATTCGCTCCATGGCTCTGATCCACGAAAAGCTTTACCAATCCCAGGATTTGGCCAGAATTAACTTCTCTGAATACGTTCAGAGTCTGGCCGCAGAACTATTACGGTCTTATAGAATGGGTCGCAACGCGATCGCGCTCAACATTGAAATTGATGAAATTGCCCTCAACATCGACACCGCCATTCCCTGCGGCTTGCTGATTAACGAACTCGTTTCCAACGCCCTCAAACATGCCTTCAAAAATAAGGACAAAGGCGAAATCTGCATCCAGTTACAGCCCGATCGCGACAGCCATTTCATCCTCAGCGTCAGCGATAACGGCATCGGTTTTCCCCAGGACTTAGACTTCCGCGACACCGAATCCTTAGGTTTACAACTCGTTTGCACCCTGACAGAACAATTAGAGGGAACTGTCGAACTCAACAGCCATCACGGCACAACTTTTAATATTCTTTTTCAAGAAACTAAACGCTAAAGGGAGAGGATCGATATGAAAAACGCCAAAATCTTAATCGTAGAAGACGAAAGAATTGTGGCCAAAGATATTGAAAATTGTCTAAAAGAGTTAGGCTATATTGTCTCCGCAACCATCGCTTCTGGTAGGGGAGCAATTCAAAAAGTAGAAGAAACTCGCCCCGATCTGGTACTGATGGATATTCACTTAAGAGGTGATATGGATGGGACCGAAGCCGCCCAACACATTCGCGACAACTTCAACATACCCATCGTTTATCTTACCGCCTACTCTGACGAAAAAACCTTCGAACGGGCCAAAATAACCGAGCCCTTTGGCTACGTCCTCAAACCCTTTGATGAACGAGAACTCTACACCGCGATTGAAATTGCCCTATCCAGACATAAAGCAGAACTGGCGATTTTAAAAGCTCTGGAAAAAGAGAAAGAAATGCTCGACCTGAAATCCCGCTTCGTCTCTATGGTTTCCCACGAGATTACCAATCCCCTGAACATCATCTCCGCAACGACCGAACTGTTGCAAGACCCGCCCCAACCCTTAACGGATACCCAACGACAAGAACAGCTCCGACGGATTCAAGCCTCCACAGAGCAGATCGCCGAAATCTTATCCGCCATCCACAACATGAGCCAGGGAGAACTCACCACCCTAAAATTCAAAGCTCAGCCCTTAGTGCTAGAAAACTTTTGCCGCGACCAGATAGATGCCCTGCGTGCGGGCGAAGGCCGTCGTCACCAGCTTCACTTCAAGAGTCAGGGAAACTGCGAATCGGCCCGCATGGACGAAAGGCTACTATGGCACATCCTGACCAATCTCCTTTCCAACGCCGTCAAATACTCGCCCCAGGGCAGCACCATCGACTTCAACCTGGAATGCGAACCCGAAACCGCCATTTTTCGCATCGAAGATCGAGGCATTGGCATCCCCCCAGAAGCCCAACCCTATCTATTCGAGTCCTTCTATCGTGCCACAAATGCAGACAACATCCCTGGCAGCGGCCTCGGCCTCACCATCGTCAAGCGCTGCGTCGACCTGCACAACGGCCAGATCGGCTTCAACAGTCAAGTTGGAGCGGGCACTACTTTTACCGTCAAACTCCCTATCCAGAGCTAGAGCTAGATTGCAGCGAGTGCCCTAATCCAGCCAAAATAGCGCCCAGTTCGTAGTCGGCACTTTAGCGTTGCAAAGTCTCTAAGGCAGTTGTTTATAAATTTCCCCAAAAAAGTTATCAGGAGTTGGCGGCCATGTTTACCTGGGCTGACTCAGAGGACGCGGTAGCGATCGGTTATCGCATCCTCGAATGTTTCCATTTCATTGATTTCCTGGCGAGGACAAACATAGCATTACGAGAATAGATTTAGGGCAGAATAAACAGTGCAAAACCAGATGTAGCTAACTTCTGCCCTCTGCCCTCTGCCTCCTGCCTTTTGCTATATCTTTGACCTTACACATTCCTCCGTTCTGTGACATGCTGGTAGATAAGCTTAACGATTGTTAATATTTACCAGAGTTTTCATGGCAGATCAGTTGATTCGAGCGACGGCGGCGGGGGGTGGAATCCGGGCAGTGGGTGCGATCGCAACGCGCCTGACAGAAGAGGCAAGGCAGCGGCATCGACTGTCTGCAGTCGCCACAGCAGCATTGGGACGGACGATGTCAGCTGGACTATTGCTGGCATCCAATATGAAGCGTCCCGGATCCAGGGTCAATATTCGGGTCAAGGGAGATGGCCCGCTCGGGGGGATTCTGATTGATGCCGGTTTGGATGGCACAGTCCGGGGGTATGTGGGCAATCCGAGCGTTGAGCTACCACCAACCTCCCAGGGCAAGCTGGATGTGGGGGGTGCTGTCGGCAAGGATGGATACCTCTATGTGGTGCGCGATGTGGGATATGGCTATCCCTACTCCAGTACCGTTGAGCTGATTTCTGGAGAAATTGGCGAGGATGTGAGCCATTATCTGGCCAGCTCGGAACAAACCCCTTCGGCCCTAATTTTGGGTGTATTTGTGGATTCCAGCGGTGTCACTGCTGCGGGAGGAATTCTGATCCAGGTTTTGCCGAAAGCAGCGCGGGATGAGGCGCTGGTGGCGGCTCTGGAGTCTCGGATTACAGCGCTGTCAGGTTTTACGCCCCTGCTGCGAGCGGGAAAAAGTCTGCCGGAGATGTTCGAGCAAATTCTGGGGGATATGGATCTGGCTATTTTGCCAGAAACTCAGATGCTCCGCTTCCAATGCGGCTGTTCATTCGAGCGCGTTCTAGGGGCGCTGAAAATGTTGGGAGAAGCAGAATTGCAGGACATGATCGAGCAGGATGATGGCGCGGAGGCAACCTGTCATTTCTGTGGTGAGGTTTACCAGGCCAGTGGGGAACATCTGGCTCAACTGATTGTCGATTTGCGACAAGAGTCTTGAAGGCAGAGGCCAGGAGGCAGAGGGCAGAAGGTGGAATCCCAACTAAAGGTTTGCAAAGTTCGTAGCGATTACTTTAGGGCTGCAAAGTCTGAGTAATCATTCCCTAATGCCAAAATTTAGCATTGCCAGAGCACAGGTTTGATTCTGAGGAAATTTGCCTGATTCAATCCAAAATCGGCAATCTAAAATCCAAAATGGCCCATCGATAATCTATAGCACTACGAGAACAGATTAGGACATGACAAAAGCTCAAACCCAGATGCAGTCAACCTTTTTCTTCTGCCTTCTGCCCTCTGCCTCCTGCCTTTTGCTCTAAAATCCAAAATGGCTTGCCTTTGGGATCCCTACCCCAGGTAAGATAAAAAATCGGAGAGAGCTAGATTGGCTGGTTGATTGCAAGTTGCATAAAAGAGGTCACTACCTTGAGTTATTCTGCTAATGGAATTGCGCCCCATGGCGGCCAATTGATTAATCGCGTTGTTACTGCTGCTGAACGGGAGGAATTTCTGGAGCAGGCTGATTCTTTAGCCCGGGTTCAGTTGGATGCGCGATCGCATTCTGACCTGGTGATGATTGCCATTGGCGGATTCAGTCCCCTGACTGGCTTCATGGGACAGGCTGACTACGAACAAGTCGTTACAGATATGCGTTTAGCCAATGGACTGCCCTGGTCGATCCCGATTACGCTCAGCGTTCCTGAAGCGGTGGCAGACCCACTGAAGGAAGGGAGCTGGATCCGTTTAGACGATGAAAACGGACGGTTTATAGGTGTTCTGGAGTTGACACAGAAATACCACTACAACAAAGCCCACGAAGTGGTGAATGTTTATCGCACGGATGAGGAAAAACATCCAGGGGTGAAAGTAGTCTACGATCAGGGATCGGTGAACCTGGCTGGCCCCATCTGGTTGTTGCAGCGCGATCCTCATCCTCAGTTTCCCAAATATCAAATCGATCCAGCCGAATCCCGCCAGCGATTTCAAGATCGAGGGTGGAAAACCATTGTTGGCTTCCAAACCCGCAATCCCATCCATCGCGCCCATGAATACATCCAAAAATGTGCGCTCGAAACGGTTGATGGTCTATTTTTGCATCCCCTTGTGGGGGCAACCAAAAGCGATGACATTCCAGCAGATGTCCGCATGCGTTGTTATGAAATTATGATGGAACATTACTTTCCCAATGACCGGGTGATTCTGGCCATTAACCCCGCGGCAATGCGGTATGCCGGTCCCAGGGAAGCTATCTTTCATGCTCTAGTGCGAAAGAACTACGGTTGCACCCATTTCATTGTCGGTCGGGATCATGCTGGAGTTGGGGACTACTATGGCACCTACGACGCCCAACATATTTTCGATGAGTTCGATCCTGGGGAACTGGGGATTATCCCTATGAAGTTCGAACATGCCTTTTATTGCACGCGTACCCAGTCTATGGCAACAACCAAAACCAGCCCTAGCACTCCAGAAGAACGGGTTCATTTGTCAGGGACCAAAGTTAGGGAGATGCTGCGACGAGGAGAACTGCCTCCGCCTGAGTTTTCTCGCCCCCAGGTTGCTGCAGAACTGGCACGAGCAATGCGTCAAGAACCAGTGAGCGTGTAGGGTAAAAGAACGCTAGGCAGTGCTCTTGTTGAATACTCCAGGAACATCCTGAACCAAAGGGTCAAAAATTGCGATTGTTTTTCGGGAAAGTTCTCGCGTAATGAGATTGACAAAACAGAGCTGCTCCAACTACCTCTAGGATAGAGGTAGGCAAGTTCTGACTGGCACTTGAACGCAAGGGAAGTGGGAATGGGATTGAAGCGGCGGACTTTTTTGCAGCGTGTTGGCTTGTCGTTGGCCGCACTTGGCATTAGTGAAACTGGCCTTTCACTCTTGGATGACCAGATATTAGGGAAATTTGCGCGTTCTTATCAGGCACTAGCTCAGTCAAATGCTCGAAAATTAGCCCTTTTAGTTGGGATTAATCAGTATCCAGCTGCTGTTGCTAGCCCCAATAAATTGACCTTGAGTGGTTGTGCAACTGATGTGGAACTGCAGCAGGAGCTATTGATTCATCGATTGGGTTTCCAACGCAGCAATATTCTTCATTTAACCGATCGGCAGGCAACGCGAAAGAATATTGAGGAGGCATTCGTTAATCACCTCATCAAGGAAGCAGCAGCGGATGATGTGGTTTTGTTTCATTTTAGCGGCTATGGCAGTCAGGTTCAGTTGTCGGATGCTAACGTTTCTGATGCGGGTGGAGTCCGAAAAGAGTCGTACTGTAATGCGTTGGTTCCGGTTGATGGTGCATTGTCTGCTAAAGGGTCTTCTGTTGCGAACTGCTTGTTGGAGGACACTCTATTTTTATTGCTGCGATCGCTGAAAACAGACCGCGTTTTTGCTGTCCTGGACACCAGTTATGCTACTCCTGAATCCAGGCCACAAAGCGGGCTTCGACCTCGCTCTTGTTCTCCTCTGGCAGGGACTGTTAATCCAGATGAATTAGCTTTCCAAAAACAGTTGCTTCGCCAGACTGATGGTTCTCTAAATCCAGCAGCAATAATTATGCAACAGCGTCAGGTAGTACAACCTTCAAGGTTGATTCTAGCTGCGGCAGAGCCAGAGCAATTGGCATTTGAGGCCCGCTGGAATGGGTTTGATGCTGGATTGTTAACTTATGCTCTGACTCAGGCACTCTGGCAAGCCACACCCACTGCAACGGTACAGATCAGTCTGCGTCATACATTGAGCGCAATTCAACAACGGGTAGGTCAGGCACAGCAACCCCACTTAAGTACAAGGCAAGCCCTGAAGCCATTGGCCTTAAAGACTTACCTGGCTTCGATATCAACGGCAGGAGCGGATGGAGTCGTTACTGCGCTCGAGAATGATGGGAAAACAGCAGTACTGTGGTTAGGGGGACTACCAGCCACTGTACTGATGCACTATGGAGTCAGTTCCCGTCTGCGGCTGTCAGATCTCCCCCGGACCGCTGCAGTTTCTGGAAGCGGATCTTCGCCAATGTCAGATTCAGATGGCGAACAGGTCCAGGTTTCTGCTTCGACATCAGAAGCGGCACAGCACCTTCAATTGCAAATCCGCTCTCGTGAGGGTCTCACAGCTCGGGCCCAGCTGTGTTGTGTCGATAGTCCAGAAAACTACAAGCTTGAGGTTGGACAATGGGTTCAGGAGACAGTCAGAGTTTTGCCCCGCAGCGTGGATCTGACTGTAGCTCTGGATCCAGGTTTGGAGCGCATTGAGCGGGTTGATGCCACGAGCGGATTTTCTGATATTCCTGAGATTTCTTCGGTCGCCACCGCAAGCGAGCAACTTGCAGACTGTATGTTTGGTCGAGTGCTTCTTCCCCAGGGATCTACCCAGACAAACGGTTCGCCGACTGAATCGATCGCCACAAATGCCGCAAAAAGCGAAAGTAGCTATGGGTTGTTTTCCCTCAGCTATGAGTTGCTCCCGAATACGGCTGGCGAAGCAGGGGAAGCGGTGAAATTAGCAATCCGGCGATTAATGCCGCAGCTCCAAACCCTGCGAGCAGCAAAGTTGTTGCATTTGACTGTCAATGAAGACTCTTCCTTGTTGAAGGTGAGGGCAACATTAGAAACGGTCGCACCTCAGCCTCGCATTCTGGATCGGAGAGTCACGGTTCGCGCTCCCTGGCCTGAACCAGCATCTGGACCGTTCCTTTTGGAGGCAAATAGTTCAGGCGCAATCGGTAGCAATAGTCAGATACCAACGATTTCAGCAGGCAGTCGCATCCAGCTCCGAATCCAAAACGATGATATCCATCCCCTCTATTTCCTGGTGATGGTGTGGGATAGCAATGGGGATGCGATCGCGCTCTATGCCACTCCACCCCACCAACCCGCTAACCCCAATCCGCAACCTAATCCCGAAATCCAGCAAATTGCCATCGATCCGGCCAGGCTGCTAGTTGTACCTGGCGATCTAACCCGGACTGAGTGGAAAATCCAGGGACAGCCAGGAATAGCTGAAGTACAGCTATTTCTCAGTCGTGCTCCCTTCACTCAAACTTTTACTCTTCTGGACGCTTCTCCCCCTCCAAATCAAGAAGGTTTGCGAATTCAGAAACTGTCTAATCCCCTGGAAGTGGCTCAGACGTTGCTACAAGATCTGCATCAAGCTAGCAGGCTGATCGCTGAGGCACCAGATCCCATTTCAGCTGCCTACGCCTTGAATGTGGATGCCTGGGCTACCCTGAGCTTTATCTACCAGGTGGTATAACAAAGGCAGATGGCAGAGGGCAAAAGGGAATGCCTTGCAATTGATGAAAAGGCCGAAATATAGCATCACGAGAATAGATCAGGACCTAACAAACACAACTTGGAAGGTTAGCGCCTCCAAAGGGGACGCTAACCCCCATTTCTTCGTGCCAGAACGGAAAAATGGGTTATTTTGAAAGCCTTGCTCCGCAAGGCTTTCAAAATAACCTTCCCAGTCGTGTATAGCACTACGAGAATAGATTAGGACAGAACAAAAAGCTCAAAACCAGATGTAGTCAACCTTTCCCTTCTGCCCTCTGCCCTCTACCTCCTGCCTTTTGCTATAACAAAAAGCTCAAAACCAGATTTAGTCAACCTTTCCCTTCTGCCCTCTGCCCTCTGCCTCCTGCCTTTTGCTATAACAAAAAGCTCAAAACCAGATGCAGACAACCTTTCCCTTCTGCCTCCTGCCGTCTGCCTCCCGCCTTTTGCTATCAGGATTAGGCGCTAGACTATTTGAGAGAACTCACTCTGCTGACATTGGCATTGCCAATATTCAACCAGCTCCTGGGCTGCTGACGTGCCCTCCAGGGGAAAATTGGTCAGGAAATCTTTATCTGTGCTTGGATTATAAGGCCCCTCTTTCAATTCCAGAATGACCGTATCGGGATCCAATGCAACCAGAGTATGATAAGTGCCCTCGGCCAGTTCCATACCTCGAATTGGCCCCTGGGCACTTACTTGCTCCCAGCGCAAAATCTCGCCCCGATCGTCCAGGATGGCGATCCCCAACGTTCCCTGCAGCACCAGAAAAAATTCAAACCCATTGATGCCTGTAGCCCGACGGTGGCAATGGGGTCGAACATAGGTACCTGGTTGCAGCACATTCAGAAAGCGCTGAACTTTTTCCGATAGATCGTGAAAGTTATAGTTTTGCCGCTGTCGAGGCCGGTTGCGGGATTGCTGGGCAACCCGATCGATCAGATCCTGAGAGAGATGTTTAATAACAGTGAATTCCACGCGAGATATCCTGGAGCTAAGTGTTTTTTCAAAATAGAACGATTTCGAGTTAAAGGCTGGCAGAATTCATGAAGATCGAGCACCGGATTGTTGTTGTGTTGAGAAAAGGAGGCCAAATTGCTCTGGCTATTTTCCTGACTTTCTTGCTGGGGGTGTTCCCAGTCGCTCTGGCAGAGCCAGTTCCTGTCGAACCACCACCAGCAGTTAAGACTGCACCTCCTGTGACAGCTCCATTCTGGCAAAATCTGCAACGTCTGCAAGAAGATCGGCAGCTGCAGCAGCTTGTGGCAGAGGATATGGAAAAAAGTATCGTTATCCGCCAGCAAATTCAAGCAGAGGTTGACCGTGCCTTCGAACATACCACGGCCTTGCTGAATGTATTGCTAGTGGTACTGACCATGATTCCCATCCTCGCTGCGCCGGGAATCTGGTTTATTCGTCGCAGCGTCATTAGTCAGATCGGGGCTGAAACCAAGAAACAACTGCAGGAAGAGGCTAGAAAGCAACTAGATGCAGAAATTTCAGCGGAAGTCCAGCGACAGGCTGCCGCTTTTCAGCGAGAAATTGATGCCTTAAAGGAGGAGTTTGCTCTACAGCTGGCTGAATTGAAAAGCCTGTTTCTGGATGCGGAGCAGGAAAAAGACCAAATCATCCAGAAACTAGCCCAAATTATCCCTTCACCCATGCCCGAACCAGGCAATTCGCCTGAACTGCATCAAAAGGTCCAGGAGTTAACTCGGCAGCTGGAATTGTTGAAATCTAGTAATTCCCAGCTCTTTTTTACGGCGAATGATTATATCGAGCAGGGAAAGGCGCTCTATTTTGAAACCCGCTATGAAGATGCGATCGCAGCCCACGACAAAGCCCTCCAGATCGATCCAGAAAATGCTAGAGCCTGGTTCAGCAAAGGAGCCGCCCTCGCCAAACTCCAGCGCTATGAAGAAACCATCGCCACCTACGAACAAGCCACCCAAATTAACCCCGAATTCTCAGAAGCCTGGTTCGGCCAGGGAACTATATTAACCAAACTCCAGCGCTACAAAGAAGCCGTTTCCGCCTATGAAAGAGCCACCATCATCAAACCCGACTTCCATTTAGCCTGGTTTGGCAAAGCCCGCTGCTATGCCCTTAACGACGACGTTGAACTCGCAATCGAAAGCCTCCAACGGGCAATAGAACTGAATGCCGAAAAAAGTAAAGAAGCCGCCACAAACGACACCGCCTTCGACAGCATCCGCGACCAGGCAGCATTTCAGACCCTCATTGCAGTCTGAGACTCCGTATGCTTCGCAAGCAACACTCAAACGACAGGAAATCAATTCCTCACAGTGGAGCTTGATGGGCAATGCCCACCAGCACTTCGGCTGGTGGGCGGAGCATTGCTCAGTAGCATTTTAGTTGTGCTAAAAGAGCTTGGTTACAGAAAGAACAGCAACATTTACCCAAAAGGCTTTGCAGCACTAAAGTGGCGACTACGAACTTTTTCTAGAGGGTGCCAGCCACCGCGATCGCGTCCAGAGTTTCCTCCAGGACATAAGGTTCTTGAATCGAAGGCGGCCCACCCAGATAACGCTTCTGATAATCCGCCAGCAACTGACTGAGATACTGCAGCGCCGCTTCAAGCTGCTTCGCATCGATCGACCAGCCCTCCTGAATTCGTTCAGGTTGTAAGATCGGTCGCCCTTCGCGATCCCAACTCAACAGGTTAAACTGCTCCATCTCGTCACCCACCAGATAATAGAGTTCCCATTGGTCTGTTGCCTCTCCCTTCAGATCGAAATAACGAGCGAGCTTCCAGTCTTCAGTACGTACCGCCTGGATGCAGCAGGGATCGGTCACCGACCCCGTTGCCAGGGCAATCCCCCGCTCCCGTACTCGATTCACCTGTTGCAGAAAGACACCATAGTGAGGTGGCATCGGTTCTTCAAATTCCAGATAGTTCGTAATCGTATCATACGTAATGAAAAACACACCTTCGCGGGCCTCGCCCGTTGGATGAACGACTGGCGTTGTTGGTTTGGAGACGAGCGGTGCCAGATTTGCACCAGGCAAAGGAACCACCGTGCGCTTCTCATCGATCAGCTGCTGCGCCAGTTCTGACTGTGCTGCTGCATCAAAACCTGCCAGATTCAGCAAGGTGGGCAACACATCAATATGGCTGGTCAGTTGCTCAATATATTGGGGGGCATCTGCATTGGAATTCGTCAGAGGTGAGGAGATGACAAAGGGCACATGCAAGACTTCTTCATAGGCTGCGTGCCACTTCTCAATCATGCCACCATGAGCACCTGCATATTCTCCATGATCGGAGAGGAAAACGACCAGGGTGTCGTTGGTCAAGCCGCAGGTATCAAGCTGAGCCAGGATTTGCTGGATCTGGATATCGATCAGACTATGCAAGTAAGCATAGAAATTGCCAAATGCCTCAAACCAATCATCTTCGCGATCCTGGAGCTGGAAAGGAATCGTCCAGTATTTCCATTCTGCAGGCGGTCGTCGGGATTGAATAGCCAGACCTAGCTTATAGGCATAGTCAAACTGGCAATCGGGTTTAGTGGTCATTGCTTCGTGCAATGTTGGCGGATTACTAAAGACAGAAGGGGCAGTCATTGTGTTTGGGTCGGGAAATCCCAAGGGATTGAGATCTACAGTTCCGTAGCCTTTCAGGGGATTGCTGACAGCACCTGGGGCAGGAATCGAGCGAATCCAGGGAGTTGTGTGTGTAGCTGTTTGTACCCCTTCAACCGGAATTTCGACCTCGCGACCGTGCTTAATGCGTTTGACCGTCAATCCCTCTGGAACCCACCAACTGATGGGGTAAGCAGAGGCGATATCATGGGGATTGACAAAGGAGGCTACCGCTAACCAGGGTTTGCTGGTATCGTTACCATCTTTTTGAGCGGCTGCCTGCCGCTGGAGAAAGTTACAGACCAAATCAGCATAGCCTGGATCGCGATAAACGCCCAGCTCGTCCAGCTTTCCGCCCTGGGCATCGGGAACTGAGCTTTCCCAATCTGCGAACCCCCAGGGGTTGAGGTTGCCTTCCTGGGGCCCGGGTTCATCAGCATAAGATAAATCCCATTTGCCGAAGTAATGAGTGGTATAACCTGCAGCCCGGAACCAGTGCCCCATGGTGGGAATACCGCGATGATGCAGCCAGGGGAAGTAGGGGTCGCTGCCAAACTTAAAGACGCTATCTGTTTCAACGACCTGGGTACGAGTGCCATATTGGCCAGTGTAAATGGTTGCGCGACTGGGAACGCAGGCAGCAGAGGCAATGATATGCTGCTTAAAAATTGTGCTGTTGCGGCGCAGTCTCAGGAAACCGGGGAAAAACTGGGCAAAAGAATTATCCTGGCTCATCGGAGCAAAGCCGAGAATATCTTTCAGATCGGCGACCATGCCGCTGCCATCGGGATAGCGGAAGCAGGGATAGCGCATCTGATCCACGGTGATTAAGAGAACATTAGGTGACGACATAATGATAAGATTCCTATTTGCATCCTATTTGTAGAATAAGTAAAATTTTGGTTAGAGCAACCCAAGCAAAAAGCCATCCAATAGCGATAAACAGCTCATTGGGATTTCGACACATCATATCCATAATCCTAATCAATACCAAAATGGACGCTATAGCACTACGCCCCTGGATAAGTACAGATTTCAAGCTGGGATTCAAGCTCTGCCATCAAAAATGCTATAACCCTTGATTTTTCGTACTGGGGCTATCACCTGGGTTATTGTGAAAGCCTTGTTTAGCGAGGCTTTCACAATAATCTTCCAAGTTGTGTCTTCAGGTCTGAATGAACTAACCCTACAGACTAGTGGTGTGACACAGCTAATTTGGTGTATTAATTAGGGTGGGCAATATCGACTAGATAGAGAGAACTATGGGGATTCTAAAGCACTGTTTTAGGCATGTCAGATCGCTAGTAGTGATAAGCAAGTAAAGATTTTTGAGCGGGCAGAGAAACTCTGCCCGCTCAAAAATCCTGACTGCTGGGAGACTACCACAGACCGTAATTGAATTTGGTATTGCTGTTCAACGATCAATTTCTTGACGGTAGCTCTGGATTGATCCATAACCAAGACAGAGAGATCGCAAGACCCGCTCAAATTGGTAGAACAAACTGCTCAAAAATCAGGTTCCCATTTGCTGAACCATTAACCATGCATTGGAAAAAAGAGAAAAGGAGAGCCGAACGACTCTCCCGATCATCAGGGTGCATCTACTTAACACAATATAGCATCTCTGGGGTGAGGGGTGTCACCCCCTAAATCAATTTTCTTTGATTTTTTTTATTTTTGAATTTGAACCTACTTTCGTCAGTACTTGTGCAAAGTAAACTGGTTAGCCCTGGAGGGGGAATAGCACTTACTTAAGAAAAATAGGCCGACGGGTAGGGTGGGCATTTCTGGTCTGCTTCTGGTTGTTCAACATCAGGTGACTGCTAGGAAGTGCCCACCAACGAAAGTCTTGGTTGGCGGGCATTGCTCAGAAAGAGCTGCGATTGGGATCCTTGAACGCTCAGGAGCAATGCCCACTCTACAAAAAAGCTCCCCTGATGTAAGTCCCTGTACAAAATAAATTGTATAGGCCAAAATTGGGAAATGCTTGAATTGCAAGGACTTCAGCCAATTGGAATGCACAATTGATTGTGTTTAATTCCTTATGAAACCTGCGAGCAGTTCTACTCAGCAACAAAATACCAAACACATCTTGGAAGGTTAGGGTCCCCGCTGAGAACCCTAACCCTTTATCCTTCATAATAGGTCTATAAATCGGATTATTTTGCCAGCCTTGCTTAGCAAGGCTGGCAAAATAACCTTCCAGGTAGTGTGAAAGCGTATTGTCGTAGTCTGAAGTGCCCCATTCAAAAAACTGTAGATGGGTACTATTAACTGACAACACCCTGTAAATATCGCTAATCACCTCTTGTTTGTCTCCCCCAACCACAGACCGAAAACAGCTTTAAGCAGTGAAAACAGCTAAAAAAGATTTGGGTCAATTAATAAGGATTTGGGATAGCAACCCTGAAGAAATTGTCATTGGTTCAAAGCCTAAAACTTTTGCTCAATAAGGGTTGAAGCTACTTTATCTAATGCCTAATCGCTAATATCCAATTGCCGATCGAGTCGATCGAGATTTCGATCGATCGGAGTTTGTGCCCCTCCTTTTTTGAGTTTTATCTGATATCAAGGGAATGGGAACATTATGCATTGCCGGGAACAATCCGGATCGTATAATTGGCAAACATTTGATTCAAATCTGCAGCATAAAAATGAATCCTACGCAAACCCCCTCTTCTAAATCGGAGATTCTTATTGTTGATGATACGCCAGACAGTTTGCGTCTTTTGTCGAAGATGTTGACAGATGAGGGGTATGTTGTTCGTAAAGCCTTGAATGGGCATAGGGCACTCACTTCGGCCTTGCTTGAAGCTCCTGATTTGATTTTGTTGGACATCAAGATGCCTGACATTACTGGCTATGAAGTTTGCCAGCGGCTCAAGGCAGAGGAAAAAACTCGCGAGATTCCGGTGATTTTTCTCAGTGTCATGGATGAAGTGTTTGACAAAGTCAAAGCTTTTGAAGCAGGAGGAGCAGACTATATAACCAAGCCGTTTCAGTGTGAAGAGGTGATGGTGCGGGTAAATCAACAGCTGACGATTCGAAGGCTAACACAGGCGCTGGAACAACAAGTTGAAGAGCGCACGGTTGAATTGACGAGGACATTGCAGGATTTGCAAGAAGCTCAAGATCGGCTCCAGTGCGCCTTTCAAGATGCGATCGCAGCCAAAGAAATGGCTGAGGAAGCCAACCAGTCCAAAAGTCGGTTTCTGACCAACATGAGCCACGAACTCCGCACTCCGCTCAACGTTATTATTGGCTTTAGCGAACTCTTGCAGCTCAAAGTCCAAGACATTGAAGAAGATATTCTCCATGAGGTGCAAGAAATTCATGGGGCAGGATGGGAGTTACTAGAGTTGGTGAACCGGATCCTGGCCCTATCAGAGATTGAAACAGGTCAGCAGCAACTCTTGCCCGAAACCTTTGACATCGCCCAGTTAGTGCAAGAAGTTGTGGATTCGGTGCTTTCCCTGGCGGAAAGAAATCATAATACTCTGAACATCATCTACAATAACGATCCGGGAACCATTGAGAACGATCGCGTCAAGCTCCGTCAAAGTTTGCTCCAGGTGCTTGATAATGCTTGTAAGTTTACCAAGCATGGATCGATCGTTCTGAAAGTGACTCGATACGATGCTTCAAGCGAGAAGCTCCACCAGGGCAGCGAGGCAGCGAATAGCGTTCCCTTCCCTGGCTCAATTTGCTTCGAAGTGAACGACACTGGTATCGGCATCGTCGCCGATCAACAGCGCCGCATCTTTGAGCCTTTTACCCAGGCAGACGAATCCACGACCCGCGAATATGGTGGTGCTGGCTTAGGATTAGCGATTGCGCAACAGTTCTGTCAGCTCATGGGTGGCAAGATCGCTGTGAAAAGCGAACCTGGGCGCGGCAGCACCTTCGAACTTTCACTACCGGTTGCAGCTCCAAATCAGACAGCATCCTAGAATATTCAGCCTGACTCTCCAAAAGACACAATCACGGAACAGATGCAGCGAGCGTTTCACCTGGTTGAAAAAGCAGATAGCAGATGGTGCTATCTGAGATCTAGGCAGCGCACGAAAACGCATTTGAACTCCTGCTGCATCAATCTAGCAAAACCTGCATAGACCCAGGGAGTGACAAGATACTGCAGGGCTAAGCAGGGTTTGGAGTATAGGGATTAGAGGATGGGGAAAAATGGCGAGGCACTACTGAGCATGGCAACCCAAGCATCAGATTTAGGGTCAATGATTCGGAGTAAAATTAGGATTGTCAACTTTCCAATTTTGGCATAAGGATATGCCACTTTGGACGAGATCCGCATATAAGGATAGCTCCCTGTAAAGTGGGAGAGTTGGTCTAGAAAGCAAAACCCCAGCGCTACAGCGCTGAGGCAAGATTCCACCAGGAACCAACCTTGATTTAATTCCTCTATCCTACCCTAATCCTTGAATTCAATCAAATCTGAAGTTCAGATTTGCGTCGGAGGAAGGCAACAGTGTCTGCAAAAAATTTACTAATACCCCAGGATTGATTTACTGGCAGGTGATTCGCAGAATATAAAGCGAGTTTTGCAGATCTGTTATCGCAATCCACCACACCTTGATTTCCCTGATAGTTCAGCAACTGCAGATGCTATTCAACTGACAAACTTAAAGCTTTGCACGGCATTTTAGTGCTGCGACAGCTTCTGGGTTAACGTTACAATCTTTTCTGTAGCCAAGCTCTATTGTTCCAGAGAAGTTGGATCAGTCTAATAAATTCTACAACCCGATACCTGCCTGCCTAAAACCTACCCTCTAAAACCTATTGTGCCAGTTTGAAAAGTGTCCTCCTGTACAACAGGAGCTGTTCTTGAGAATTTGCTCATTTTTTTGCGATCGCACTCTATCCCATATTGCACAGTTGGGAAAGTGTCCTGTTTGCTGAAACCACTATGGGTCAGACAGCTGTATTGTTATAGTCCATCAACTTGGTGATGAAAGGGAGAAAGTGTCATGAGAACTATAACTGGTTCAAAGACCCATAGCTCGGCCTGGATTGCTCAAGCATGGCTTTCATTTGTTATTTCTGTATCTGCAACTGGGTTAGGTATTATTTATCTGCCAGTTGGATCCTGGGTAAAGGGATATATGGGGATGGGACTGTTATTTACGGTAGGGTCTACGATTAGTTTGGCGAAAACGACGCGGGATATGCACGAGGAAAAACAAATCCTTTCCAGGGTTGATGAAGCAAGGGTTGAGAAGCTGCTGGCAGAACGCCATCCCCTGAAATAGGGTTTCGATCTTTGGGATACAAGGTCTGCCTGTATGGGAAGATTGCCATAGCAGAAAACAGAGAGCATAGATTAGAGAGCATCAGGGGAAAGACTCTATATGAGTCTTGAGATTTTTCTTATGGTCTGACTGATACTCGGGGAGTATATTGCTGAACCTGCTATCAATGTTTCTCAGGTATTTATGTCTGAACAAGAGTCTCCTCAGAAAATACGAAATCTGATTGAATGCATCGTTGAGGCTGGGCAGGAGAACCTATTTTCGTTTGCTCGCATGGCAGGTTTCGATCCGCTAATCGATTTTGTTGGCATTGTTTTGAGTCACGCTCCTGGAGGAGAGGTGGATTTCAGGGAGGTGGATTGGGGCAGCATTAACTTGAGTCGAGCCAACCTGGATCGTCTTTGCTTAACGGAGGCTAATTTGAGGGGTGCAGATTTGACTGGGGCTAGTGCTATTGGCGCTAATCTGATGTTTGTTGCTCTGGGCAATGCCTGCCTTGCTAGGGCGGATCTGAGTGGGGCAGACTTGAGCGGGGCCGATCTCGCTCAGGCGAATCTGAGCAAGGCAAACTTAAGGGGCAGCAATCTTTGTTTTGCAATGTTAGGCGGAGCAAATCTGCATCAGGCAAACTTGAGTCAGGCAGACTTGAGCCGTGCTTTTTTTAGAGGGGCTGCCGTTGATGACACTACAGTATTGGACGACAAGTGGCGTCTGGTTTGGGAGATTCTTGCGTTTGGGGCGCGATCTCGCGATCTGAGTCGGATCGATTTAAGCTTTGCTAGCTTAGAGCAGGCCAACCTTTGGGGGGCCAGCCTCAGCAGAGCCAACCTCAGCGGGGCCGACCTCAGCAGGGCCGATCTACGCGGTAGCGACTTGAGTGAGGCCGATCTGCGTGGTGCTGAGCTTCAACAAACAGCACTCAGAGGAGCACTACTCAAAAACGTACTGTTGTCAGAAGCAGACTTGAGCGATGCCGATCTGAGTCGTACAATTCTCAGTAATGCCAATTTAGCAGCAGCGAACCTGACAGGTGCGAATCTAAGCGGTTCCGACCTCAGAGGTGCAGACTTAACAGGGACAGATCTGAGTCAGAGCACCGTAGAAAAGGCCGGTTTTGGCAGTAATGCAGGGCTATCCGAAGCGGTGAAAGCCGATCTTGAGACCCGTGGAGCAGTGTTTTAACCAGACTCAATATTCTCAATCAAGGTTTGTCAAACGACTAGCCTCTCAAACTACCATCCGGCATTGTTGTTCCAGCCAGAACTGCCCTTTGCCAGTCTGTCTTCCCCAACTCCGCACCGCGCAGACTGGCATCGCTGAAGTTTGCCCCCTGCAGTTCCGCCGCATTCAAATTCGCACCCCACAAATAAGCCCCACGCAAGCTTGCATTGCTAAAATCAGCGCCGCTTAAATCGGTCTGATTCAAATTCGCTCCAGTCAAATCAGCTTCAGCCAAATTTGCTGCGCTCAAATCGGCCTTGCGGAGATCCGCCTCGCAGAGATCCGCCCTCGTCAAAGTCGTCCCAGTCAAATTCGCAGCCCGTAGATTCGCACGAGTCAAAAGCGCAGTCCGCAATTGGGCAAAACTCAGATTCGCGACTGTCAGCGTAGTGCCGCTCAAATTTGCCCCATTCAACTTGGCTTCGCTCAGATTCACCCCATCCAGATCCAGACCGCTGAGATCCACACCATTCATAAACGCTTCGCTCAGCCTCGCTCCATTCAGCACAACCCCCTGCAAAACCGCACCACTTAACTTAGCCCCCCTCAGATCGGTCCAACTCAGATTAGCGTCTGTCAAATTTGCTGCACGAAAGTTAATCTCCTGCAAATTTGCCCCACAGAGATTAATGCCTTGCAAATCAGCTTGCCTCAGATTCACCCCAGCTAACATGGCCCCACTCAGTTTAGCTCTGGCAAGAACAGCCTTGACTAAAGAAGCTCCTTTCAAATTTGCTTTCGTTAAGTCTGCCCCAAACAGATTCGCGTCTTCCAACTTCGCCGAGTTCAGATTTGTCCGAAAGAGAAAAGCGCCTTGCAAGTTCGTTCTCCTCAAAACTGCCCGACTGAGGACAGCTGCTCCCAAATGAGCCCCAGACAGATCGGCTCCAGACAGGTTCGCCCTTTCAAGCATGGCCCCCATCAAATTGATGTCTCTAAAATCCCTCTCCCCAGCTGCATAACGCTCCAGTAGTTCAGTCGCATCCATGACTGCCACCTTTCCCCATTTCTTAAAAAAAGACACTGCTTATACTGATAAGTAGACCAAATTAGAAAGGGAAAAATTATTAACTTTTTTTGAGCAAAAGCTTAACAGAGTCGCGATTCATTCGGCGTTGATTCAGTAAAGGGCTACATTAGCACCGGGAATATTCAGCTTTGGACTTCAATTCATCCTCACAGACTCCCAAACCTCAGGGAGTGACAAGATGCCTTAAAGTTAGGCAGGTTATGGGGTGCAGGAGTTAGGGTGTGGGGAGAAATGGTGAGGAATTTCTAGGGATGGCAACCCTAACATGAGCTTTTGGGCCAACAATGAGACGCAATATAGTGCCAGGTAGACCCATATTTCGATCGCACCCTACACCCTAACCCCAACCTCCGTTTGAAGCTTGTTGTCACCTCGCCAGCTTCCAAACTCATGGTAGAGATAAACAGTAACGATGCTTAAGCGCACGAGCAGAACCCAACCCCTGCACTAAACATCTTTATCTTTAAAAAGCTCTCTATTCTGAACTGCCCAGAAGCGTATTATTCAGGATGGAATGTGTTTCGATTGGAGAGAGAGCTGTAACCCTGACACAAAAGACCTCGCCCCACTCAAGTGCCAACTATACACTTGCTCCATTTTAGCGATGCCAAACCATTAGTTTTTTTAGAGGCAAACCTCCAGGTACTAAGATGAATGGTGTTGATTGCACTCTCTTCGGGTAAAAATATTGAAGAATTGTTAGAAGCTGCCAAAAACTAGCACTTATCAGCTAGATTGGCTGTTTATCATTGCTATGCGATCGATCTTGTGCCCAAACAGCACTTTCTCTTTTTACCTCTCAAGCCCAGATGTATTGTTCAGTATTGTCGATAGTGTCAAGTAGAAATAAAGGAGTCTAGCCTGATGTTGCGAATAGTTGGAACAATTGTATTAGTTTTATTGCTTAGTTTAATCCTAGTGACGCGTGAAGCAGTTAAGATTACAGACTTTGGTCCCAATGAGATTTTTCAGTTATTGACTGTTATTGCCTTTGTCTCCACACTACAACACAGTGCGGTTGAAGTTTTTATTTCAACCTGGCGAGATCCAGCAGAAGAAGATATGAATGCAGAACTTGAACGGTACGACGAAAGGTTGAAGGATCCAAAGCTTGCTGAAGAAAATCGTGTAAAAATTAGCGAAGCCCGAAAGGACGTAGAGCTGAAGAAGAAAAAATACAAGGCGGGTACTCGTAAAGTGGCTCTGTGGGCCAGTCTTTTCCTGGGTGTTTTCATTAGTGTTGTTGGTGTTCGAGCATTGGAAAGCCTGGTCAATCCAGCAGAAATTGCCAAGCTTTCAGAGTATCAAGCATTGGGATTTCGTTTGATGGATGTATTGCTCACCGGATCTTTGATTTCTGGAGGCACTGAGGGCGTTCACCAGGTTACTAACATTTTTGGCAATTTCCTGAACAGCACTGCAGAAAAGGCAAAAGGCACTCCACCTCCTTCAGCCAATCAAGCAGCAGCTACCCCAGCTGCCGCTTTAGGACCAGACAATCCAGGCGTTTGATGAATAATGAGAACCGCAGTCAAATCGGGCAACTGAGCCAGTTTCTCAGGATATAAGTTTGCATAGGTGGCCAACCAATAGGTTGCTTTCTTGAGGCACATTTTGAACTGCCAAACCGAAGCTCCAGTCTAAAAATAGGAGGCTGGAGCTTTACCCCTTCAGTCGCGTTCTGAAATGGTTCATCCCCATTCATCATTTTCAAAAACAAGAATTGTGTATGGGCAGCGAAGTTCTCGCGCTGAGATAGATTGCTGCTATCCATGCTCCGACTATGAATTTGTTCTTTATTGAGATTATTCGATCTGCGATCCTCAGCGAGCTAAGGAGTATAAACAAATGTCTCAATCGACGGGTTTAAGCCGATTCTCAATTGTTAGGCAAATTCAAAACTCTAACCAGATACTTCAGTTATTGGGTACCCTTATACTCCTTTTACTGCTTAGCCTTATCTTAGTCATGCGCGAAGCGGTGAAATTTAATGATTTCGAGCCAGATGACGTTTTTGAATTACTCACCGTTATCGCTGGGGTTGCAACGCTGCAGCAAACGGTGGTGGGTACATTTATCTCCAGCTGGCGAGGGCCGCAAAGAAAAATAATTGACAAGGAATTGGTGCAGTTTGACCTCCAGCTGAAATCAGAAGGACTTTCACCGGAACAGCGCCAGAACCTTAGCAAGCAGCGTAAGGAAAAGGAGTTAGAGCTAACCAAATATAAAGCGGATACCCGAAAAATTTCGCTTTGGGTCAATTTGCTTGCTGGTTTTGCAGTGAGTGTGGTTGGCCTACATGCCCTTGAAGCCCTTGCCAATCCGGCTGAAATTGAGAAGCTTTCACATTACCAGGCGTTAGGGTTTCGCGTCATGGATGTGTTGCTAACTGGGTCGTTGCTCTCTGGAGGTGCTGAGGGAGTTGGCCAGGTGACCGCTGTTTTTGGTAACTTTATTAACAGTTCTGCAGAGAAATGAAACAATCTTTCTGGCTCGGTGCTGGGGGGTCATTGTTCATTGAGGAGCGGTCAATCCGTGAGGATTGTTAAACGTGCGGGTCATCTGCCAGCTCAACACTCCTGACTTCGGTAAGGGCTGCCATTCAGTGTTGGGGATTCATTGTTCTTGGAGCAGCAATGTCTTCTTGGGTTAGCTGCTGAAATGATGGATGATGGCGTCGGCGAATTCGGAGCATTTTAATGGCGGCTCTACAGGAGGGGCGATCATGCGAGCTAGATCGTAGGTGACTTTCTGGTTGGCAATGGCTCCAGCGATTCCTTGCCGAATGAAATTGGCGGCTTCTTGCCAACCCATAAATTCCAGCATCATGACTCCAGAAAGAATCACTGAACCGGGATTGACTCGGTCTAATCCTGCATGTTTGGGTGCCGTGCCGTGGGTGGCTTCAAAAATGGCGCATTGGTCGCCAATGTTTGCTCCTGGTCCCATTCCCAGGCCGCCTACAATTGCAGCTGCTGCGTCTGAAAGATAGTCACCATTCAGGTTCATTGTGGCCAGAATGGAATATTCATCTGGGCGGGTTTGAATTTGTTGGAAAATGCTGTCGGCAATGCGGTCGTTGACCATGATTTTTTCTTTCCACTGACCGTTACCATGGGTTTCCCAGATTGCCGCGATCGCAGTTTCAACTTCCTGACAGATTTCAGCTTGTTTCTCTGGAGTGAGAGCATCGTAGCCCGGTTCAAGCTGGCGGGCATTTTCTTCCAGAGTAATTTCCAGGTTGCGTTCCTTGTTGCTAAGGATCCAGGATTCGCGCTCGGTGATACATTCAGCCCGAAACTCGCTAGTCGCTAATTCATAGCCCCAATCCCGAAAGGCACCCTCGGTATATTTCATAATGTTGCCCTTATGGACCAGCGTCACCTTTTGCTTGGCTTGGGGTAACCGCAGAGCATGTTTGATAGCTCGACGCACTAATCGTTGGGAACCCTGTTTGCTAATGGGTTTAATGCCAATTCCAGCATCTAGAGGAATTTTCTTTTTGCCATGTTCCGGAGTGGCGGGAATCAGTTCTGTGTTGAGCAGATGGATCAACTTTTCACCGATCTCACTCCCTTGTTGCCACTCAATCCCCAGATAGATATCCTCGGTATTTTCTCGATAGACAATGATATCAAGCTTTTCGGGAGTTTTGTGGGGTGATGGGGTGCCTGGGTAATACTTGCAGGGACGCACGCAGGCATAGAGATCGTTAATCTGACGTAGGGCTACGTTGAGCGAGCGGATACCTCCTCCAACAGGAGTGGTCAGAGGACCTTTAATTGCAATGCCATAGTCTTGGATGGCTTTGAGAGTATCCTGGGGAAGGTACTGGTACTGACCATACAGATCGCAGGCTTCATCACCAGCATAAACCTTGAACCACGTAATTTGCCGCTGGTTACCATATGCGAGCTGAATTGCTGCATCGAAGACTTTCTGGGCAGCAGGCCAAATATCTACCCCGGTTCCATCTCCTCGAATAAAGGGGATAACGGGATTATCAGGAACGATGGGTTCGCCATTTTTAAACGTAATCCGATCGCCAGTAGGGGGAGGATCGATCTTGTCGTACATACTGATAGGAACTCCTGGAGCTGCTGCTGGTTAGGGTATTGAACGCTGTCCATGTTTAGACACAGAGTTTTGCTCTAGAGAAAACTCAACATTTCAGGATGGACAGGATTTAGAGCAAGTTTAACTTTACCATCCATTGCCTTAGCATCGTTTAAGAGTAGGGGTAAACCATTAAGGATCTTTGAGCACGAATTCCATCTGTGCGCTCAAAGATCCTTATCAATTGAAGACTACCCGTTTGCGTTCAGATGCTAGTATGCTTCAATTAAGGGAACGGCCCGGAGTGCTGATTCTGCGATCGAGTTACACATCTTTCTCACCTCTAAATCGGTATTCCTAAAGCAGGATCGGGGAAATTTGGCGAATGTATAGACGCGGTCTAAAAGCGTACTATAGAGCGTTGATTGTAGAATTTTTCATGGGTTGGGTGACTTTTGATTTTCGATTTGGGTGCGATCGCAGTTTGACCGCAGTGATTTCAGCAGGTTAGCGTTTAGCAGCCACTGTTCTAAATTTCTGAAGCAGTAACTCGATTCAGTATCTATCTTTAAATAAGCTAATATGTATTGTTGTCATTAGGATTTGGGTTCAAACTTCTTCCAGCATGATGTTGTTATCTAGCAATACTGTTTGCTTCTGGAGGGTAGTATTTCATTCTCCATCAGAATAAGGCATAGTATAGTATCAAAAGAGATTCGGAATCGTTTAATCATTTAGGGTATGTGCGATCGCAGAACAATAGAAAGATTTTTCCTTCATGAAGTAGGACTGTTTTGGAAGAATATAAGGATTGTGATTTATGGTACTAAACGCAACAATTTTTACTACTGTTCAACTCTGGATTGCTAATTGTTGGCTTGAGACTGAAAGGCAATGCTAGCTGCTCGCTAGCTGATTTGTCTTGAGCGAGAAGGGGTAGATTAATTAATGAGTAAAGCAGTAATTGACATTGTGTTATCCCCACTGAGGTTGCACCAAATCTCCAACAGACAATTGAGTTTATCAGGAAACTTTGGATGAAACGGATTTTGGTCGTTGACGATGATAGAACCTTTCGCATCATCCTGATACGCTACCTGGAGAAACAGGGCTATACCGTTCAGGGTGTAGGGTCTGGTGTAGAAGGACTGACTGCTTTTGAACAAGAACCGCACGATCTTGTCGTTTCCGATGTCATGATGCCAGAAATGGATGGTCTGGAATTTTGCCGTCGCTTGCGCAACACCCGTTTAGGGCAATTAGTGCCATTCATCTTTCTATCTGGGAAAGGAGAACTGGACGATCGTATTCAAGGGCATATGATGGGGGCAGATGACTACTTAAATAAGCCCTTTGAACCTCGCGAATTGTTGGCTAAAATTGAGGCTCAGTTGGAGCGCTCGCGTCGTATCCATGCCGAAATTGTGCGGCTTATGCAACAAAACACCACCTCAGAGTCTCAACCCCTATCTTCCTCTACTACTGTTAATTCTCCACCTCCTCTACCGTTAACACCTGCTGAAGAAAGAGTGTTCTGGGAAGTCATCCAAGGTCTTACCAACAAGCAAATCAGCGATCTGTTGTTTATCAGTCCTCGCACCGTTCAAACTCACCTCAGCCGCATTCTCAGCAAACTTGGATTAGAAAATCGTTCTCAACTAGTTCGCTTTGCCTTTGAGCGGGGATACCAACCCCCTGCCGATGGAGAATAATCAGAGGAGTATTCAGCCAATAAGGAAAGTTGACTGAAGCTAGTCCCTGCATGTAATTTGATACAGGGGTACTATTTTCCACTCTTTCCTTAGTCAAAACGGACAGGTTTGCGATATTGTCCTGTAACATCTGATGTCAGGATAGAGTGTAGAGACCCGATCAAGATCCCTATCATGATTAACCCAACAACCCAAAGGTCGAAAGTTTCAGATGATATTTCCGATCTCCGCCTTCAACTGGAGTCTGGACCAGAAAGGATAAAACTCAAACTGATCCAGGATCTAGCAGACAAAGGAGAAGCAGGTTTAGCCGTATTAATGGAATGGTTGCTGGAGCAGCAGTCAGTGCCGCCCAATGCTGTAACTGGTAAAGCTTATCAGATAATTTACAACACCCCTTCTCCGCAAGCAAATGAGTTTCTACAAAAACATTTTCAGAGTGGGATTGTCTCCCTCTGTTCAGAACAAAAGATTGATTACAGTGCTTTACAAACAATGCTAGTTGAACGAAATTTTCAGGCTGCAGATTCTTTGACATTACAAAAGTTATGCGAGCTAGCAGGTAAAGCAGCAGTGCAAAGGAAATGGCTCTATTTCACTGAGGTCGATCGTTTCCCAGTTTTAGATCTTCAAACTCTTGATGCCCTTTGGTTTGTCTACTCTGAGGGGAAGTTTGGGTTTTCTGTGCAGCGCAATATCTGGTTAGCTGTCAACAAAAACTGGGAGAAATTCTGGCCTAAAATCGGCTGGAAAACGGATAATAATTGGACACGCTACCCGAATGAATTTACCTGGGATCTCACTGCTCCTAAAGGTCATTTACCACTCTCAAATCAACTTCGAGGAGTGCGGGTGATAGCCGCATTGTTGTCCCATCCTGCATGGAACATTTAATCCCAGTATTTCATATCTCCTGCTTTTAGTATCAGTCTTAAAGCCCAATTTCAAGTGGTAGATTGGTGACGAATTAGAATTTTTATCTTGCCATCATAAAATTCAAATAAAGTTTAATGGCAAATTGTCACTGGGTTTCAGTAATTTTTTCCTTAAGCATGTTTGGTAGCAGTAAACAAGTTAAGATCTTTGAGCACACGAATACCACCATGCGTTTAGCAATCCTTATCAATTGAGGATGATTGTATGTTTGTCCCGAAAGCGGTTAGGGAATGTTATATATATCAAGCTTGCCCACATTAAGAGCTAGAGTTTTGCCCCTGGCAATCTTATAGTTTCCAAGGTGGACACAGTTTGTTTGTAACCCAATCAATTTTTGTGAATAGTCGAACCATTCCCATAAAAATTTCACCAATGCGAGGTAGGGTTCGTCATGGTAAACCCTGAGAACAGGCTCTTTTGTCGTCTTGATGGCTTGACAGCAACAACGCGCGAACAACAACGTCTCCTGGCACTAGCAGAACTGGGCTTACCGCAAGCAGGTACGATTCCAGTTTTTGAAGAAGCGACCCAAACAGCAGCCCGATGCTTGAAGAGTCCTATCTGCATCTTAGGATTCATTGAACGCGATCGCCAATGCTTTCAGTCGGCAGTGGGGCTATCTCAGTTAGGTTTGATGAATACGCTGGCTGCCTCACGGCAAATTCCCCGTGATGAATCTTTTGGTACTTATGTTGTCGATAGCGGACAGGTACTGGCGATTAATAATGCTACAGAAAATTTGGCATTCAGCAACAGCATGCTGGTCCAACACTATGGCATCCATGCTTATTTGGGTGCGCCCTTACTCGTTTCCGAAGGACACTGCATCGGCACACTTGCGGTCATGGATCTAGAACCTAGAAACTTTACTGCGCGGGAAATCGAAATTTTAACGATTATTGCCCGCTGGAGTATGAGTGAGTTTGAACGGAACCGACTACTAGACAATCAGCTTCTCAATTCAGCAATACTGTCACCTGCTTCGTCCCCTAATGTATCGCAGTTGTCTGTTAATCCTTCTAAAGAAGAAAGATTGCTACAATTGGATAATAGTTCTCCTGGCCCTAGTCCAGCTCCTACCAATCAGATCAAAGTTGAATTATTAACCCAACTCACCCAAGAATTACGAACCCCGCTTACCTCCGTGATGGGGATGACCAGCGTGCTCAATCGAGAAATTTATGGACCTCTGACCGATAAGCAGAAAGAATATTTGGAGGTTATCCAAAGTAGCGGTCAATATTTACTATCTTTGGTGAACGAAATCTTAGAGTTAGGGGCGCTGGAAGAGGATAATCAAACACTGGATTTGGCTGCTGTGGATATCGAGATGATCTGTCAGCAAGCAATCAATACGTTAGAAGAGATTGCAAGACGACAAGAGCAAGAAATACGTTTGACCGTAGAACCTAGCCATCGCATCTGGTTGTTAGACAAAAACAAAATTCGGCAAATGCTTTATCACCTGGTTTTCAGCGTGATCCAAGCGGCAGAAGCAGGCAGTGTTGTGCGTATTCATATCTCCCGTAAAAACACCCGACTTAATATTGCGGTTTGGGTTTCCCATCCCTGGTTGGGAGATGGTATTCCTCTGGTTGAAAAATCTAGCCTTGCTGCTGTTACTAGTAGTCATTCAGAGGTACCAGCAGCCGGCGATCCATGGGAAAAAATGCCAGGATCTTCGCCTTCCCAGGTTGTAGAGTGGTCTCTGGTCAATTCCGAAAATAGTGAGGGCGCTTTGCTTGGATCGGAGTCTCCTCTGATTGCTCATTTATCTGAAAGCAATCGTTCTCGCGAGCAGTTGGGGTTGTTCTTAAGTTGTCGGTTAGCAGAAATCCATGGCGGACAGATTTCGGTTCAAGGATCGGCAGAATCAGGATATCGTTATGTGGTCAGTCTGCCACAAATGGAACCTGTGAATGAACGAATATAGGGTTCTGATCGGTGGCTAGCAGTTGTTGGTAACGGGCAGGAAGGGTGTTGGGGAATGGCGAAACGGTTTTGGTCGTTGGCTCTAGCATTATCTAATCTGCCTTCAGAGCGATGGGGAAAAGAGAGTTATATCTATCAGCTGGTGGGAGTGTTGCGATCCTGGCGGCAGGGAAGCTGGTTATTCCAATGGGCTGACCCGATTGGTCTGCTGTTGGTGAGTCTTGTTCTGGGTTTTTCTCCTTTTGTCTCGACGGCTCTGATTGGAGTGTTGTTATTTGCCTGTACTTGCTTTTGGTTGCTGCTAACGCTGGCTGACGATAGTGGATTGGAACAGGGCAGGCGTATTTTTTCGGGGCCAACTCCCATCCATGTCATGGTTTTGCTCTATTGGGGAATTGCGGCAATTGCAACCGCATTTTCTCCGGTGAGAACAGCTGCTGTTTCAGGTTGGATTAAACTGACTCTGTTTCTGGGGGGGTTTGCGTTGATGGCTCGATTGTTGCGTTCGAGTCGTATGCGTTCCTGGTTGATTGCTCTTTATTTGCATATTTCGTTAGTTGTCAGTGTCTATGGGGTTCAACAGTGGCGTCTTGGTGTGCCGCCTCTGGCCACCTGGAACGATCCGAGTTCGAATCTGGCTCATGTGACCCGGGCTTACAGTTATTTGGGCAATCCGAATTTGCTGGCAGGATATTTGATACCGGCAACGATATTCAGTTTGGCTGCATTCTTTGTCTGGCGCACCTGGATGGCCAGGGTGCTGGCGCTGACTATGTTTGGCACTCATGCGACTTGTCTGATTGTGACCTGGAGCCGGGGGGGGGGGATTGGCATGGTGGCAGGGCTGTTTGTACTGTTGCTGTTGCTGTTGTATTGGTGGAGTGTCCGTCTGCCGGGCTTCTGGCGCATTTGGCTATTACCAATTGTATTGGGGAGTCTGGCTAGCCTGTTGGTTGTGGCAGTGATGACGGTGGAGACGTTGCGCGATCGCGTTGGCAGTATTTTTCAATGGCGGGGGGACAGCAGCAACAATTTTCGCATCAATGTTTGGCTAGCATCGCTTGAGATGATTGGCGATCGTCCTGTTATGGGTATTGGTCCTGGCAACAGTGCCTTTAAGCTAATCTATCCTGCCTATGGAGGAGCGCGCTATAGTGCCTTGAGTACCTATTCAATTTTTCTGGAAGTGGCTGTCGAGATGGGTCTTGTGGGTTTGAGTTGTTTTCTCTGGTTGTTGCTCGCGATCTTTACCCAAGGCTGGCAGCAACTGAATCGTTTGCGCCAACGGAACCATGGAGAAGGATTCTGGCTAATGGCTGCGATCGCAACCCTGGCTGGTCTGTTGACCCACGGTCTGGTGGATACAGTTTGGTATCGTCCCCAGGTGAACATTCTCTGGTGGCTCGCTGTCGCTTTAGTCGCTAGCTACTATATTCCTCAACCCCAATCGCCATCCAACTCTCAGATAATCGAGATGGATGGCGAGCGAGCGAGTGACTAGTTCCTATTTCGGAACTATTTTGCCTCATTCCAGCAAGCATCTAATTTTTTAAGGCTATAGCAGGAGGCAGAGGGCAGGAGGGAAAGATTAACTACATAGATTTGAGTTGTTTGTGATGTCCTAATCTTGTAGGAATAGCATTGACTTAAGGGAATATTTTGTGCAGGGTGAGCATTGCTCGTGAGTATTCGGGAAGGCCGAACGTAGCTTTTCCTGAGCAATGCATACCAGCGAAAGTCCCTGGTGGTGGTCATTTTCCATAATTACCTCATGGGAATAAAACAGAAGCAGGCTAGAAATGCCCACCCTCCTCATCGACCTCATTTTTCTGTAAGTAAGCGCCATTCTATAGCGGTTCCCATGCGACTGAAGTACATGGAAATGTGCCCCTGCCGAAGGCAGGGGCACATTTCCATACCTCACTAGCCTGAGAATTGCTATATACGTATAGTGCCATACGAGCATTTTTGGATTTTGGATTTTGAATTATCGATTCTATTGTTGAGCAATGCCAAAAAATCGTTATAATAGTAGATACTCGGGGCTGTAACGGTTTCGACGCGTTGGCGAACGCTATTGCGCGATGCAGGTCGAGAGGTGAGCTGTCTCTCGTAAATCCAGGGCTCAACAAGAGTACATGCGAACAACATCGTACCTTTTGCTCGTAAGGCAGCTGCTGTTGCTTAAATAACCTCTTATAGGTTCGAGCGTCTGTAGCCTGACTCCGTTAAGGGCGCAGACCTAACCCCAACGGATGCGTTAGAGGACCGCCTCTGGTCAGTTTTCTAGCAAAGACCTTTACCAGAGAACCCTATCGTTCGGGATAAAGAGCGGTTCCCGCTTTGAGGATCAGAAAAGCTAAGCCTGTGAACGACCGCAGTATTAATAACCAGGGCGGACACGGGTTCGACTCCCGTCAGCTCCATTTAACTTTTTGCAGTTTGTAAAAAATCGGTGAGAGATTCTGCCTGCGCAAACTCTCTTCTGGTCGGTGCGACTTTTGTCAGCCGCTATAGGGGTAAATCTGTCATCACCCAGAACATTTAATTTATCGATGGTATTTTTGTCAAATCCCCGTCGATCTTTCTGAACAATGCCCATCCGCCAGGACTCTGGCGGATGGGCATTTTAGGGGTGCTAAAAGCGAACCCTATTTGTAATTCAATAAATTTATCGGTTAATGGAGAGTGGAGTTATGAATTATCCTTAACCTGATTTCGGTGTTTCCAATTCCTTGCGGGCTGCTTCTAGCAACAGCTGTCGTTCGGCACGGACGATGGCGGCATGGGTACGTTCAACCGCTTCAACGTTGACGGAAATAGCGTTAATGCCCCAACGGACTAAACTGTCAATCAGTTCAGGATAGAGTACTGGTGCCTGACCGCAGATGGCACAGGGGATGCCGCTGCTCTGGGCAAGGCGGATGAGTTGAGCGATGGCGCGTTGCACGGCGGGGTGGGATTCGTTAAACGTCGCGGCCAGGTCGGCGCGATCGCGATCCGCTCCCATTAATAGCTGCGTCAGATCGTTACTGCCAATGGAAATACCCTGGACACCTGCCTGCACATAATCCGGCAACAGGAACAGGACAGAGGGAACTTCTGCCGCAATCCACAGCTGGAACTGAGGTAGTTGTGTGAGGCCAGCATCAATGGCTCGCCTACGACAGAAGGAAAATTCCTCCACCGTACGCACAAAGGGCAACAACAACCGTAGATTGGTTCCTCCAGTCTGCTGTACTTGGGCAAGCGCTGCTAGCTCTAGATCGAACATCGTTGGGTCGAGCTGATACCTGAAAGTACCGCGCGTCCCCAACGCTGGGTTCGGCTCTGCCGGTTCAGCAGGACCGTCAGTGAGCATCTGCAATTCGTGCGATCGCCAATCCAAGGAACGGTAAAATATGGGCCGGGGAAAAAAAGCACGAGTAAATTGACTGACTTCAGCCGCCAGTCGCTCAATTAACTCTTCTTGACGACCCTGTTTTAGCCACCCAGTCGGATGGCGACCAGCCAAGATACCCAGCAGCAGTAATTCTGAGCGCAATAGTCCCACCCCATCAATGGGCAGAGCGATCGTCGGTTGAATGGCACTTGCCTGGCTCAGGTTGACCATCAACTGGGTGGCAGTGGGTTGCGATTCAACGGAAAGCGGCGAATTAGCGGCTGCGATCGCAGCCGCTAATTTGGCTTGATAGTCTTCGATTCCTCCCACCGTTGGAGTAGCAGGGGGAGTTGTTTCCTGTCGTTGCGAGAAAAATGACTCTATCTGTTTGCCTCTGTCTATTTGTGGCGAGTCAGCAACTGGATCGAAGATCTGAGTGGCGACAGGATACACCATTCCTCGATCGCCATCCAATAAAAGGGAATCGCTGGTTTGAATGTATTTCATGGCAGCAGCAGCTCCGACTACAGCAGGAATGCCCAATTCACGTGCTACGATAGCGCTGTGAGAGGTCATACCTCCCTGTTCTGCAACAATCCCTGCTGCTTGTCGAAGCCAGGGCAGCCAATCTGGGGTAATGGTGGATGCAACCAGGATTCTGCCAGGGGGGGCGGCTTTCAAATCATCTTGCGGATTGCGAATCACCTGGGCTTGGGCAACAATCCGTCCGGGGGAAGCAGCCAGGCCTCGCACAACAGAGGGAATAGCAGCAGACAAAGGCGTTGAGAATGGTGACGCTAACGGCTGTGTCTCCCGAGAATGTTCTATTTTCAGTGGAGGAAAATGTTGGAGGGCAGGACTAACCTGGGCCAGATAAAACTGCGGTACAGTGCCCGATTCCGAGGGACAGAGCATCCAATTTAGCACAATTCCAGCCTGAGTCGATCGGCGATACGATTCAACTGCAGTCAGGTCTGCGATCGCGTTTCGGGCCAAAGCGATCAACTCGCTCACCTGGTCTGTCGTCAGTGCGTACTGCCGTTGTTTCGCCTCTTCAAGAACATTGATGCTCAGGCAACGTTCCTGCTCTGGCAGAGATGGCCCATTGCCCCGTTCAAGCTCAGCCAGATTGCAGACAACGGTCTTTTTGCCAAGTTCTTGTGCGATCGCTGCTCCTGTAGCTGTATCTACCTGGTAGACATCGGGAACGACCAGCCCGCGGTCGAGGGCGAGCTTCAAACCCCAGGTAGCCCGAATTCCTAATCGCTCAGCATTGCCGTAAATGGAACCTGCTGCGATCGCAGCGCGAACAGGCTGAACCACAACTGCCAAATTTAGCTGTGGCAACTGCACGCCATACCGCTGCCAGCAAAATAGACTTTTTGCCCTGAACAACTCTGCCCAAGCGGCCTTTAGACCCCAGGTAATTCCTGTTGCATCGGCCCAACTATAACGGGATTCCATGACCCCCGCTAGCTGCAAACAGTCCTGACTTGCCCGCTGCGATCGCAATCCTAGAGAAGGGTGAAACGCGATCGCGGTTGCTGCCATTTCTTCCACTGCTGCTGCCAAAGCAGTAACCCACTCCTTGGACAGCGGAGCAGCCATCAGATCTTGTCGCATCCCCTGAGCTACAGCTTGCAGCTGGCGATAGTTGTCAACATCTACATGCAGCGACGAATTAGGCAGGTCCGCGAGTAATGGCTCTGTACTCGGAATGCTTTCTAGAAACTGCCGCATCGCTGCTCCAGAAATTGCCACACCAGGCAGTACAGGATAGCCCTTTTGCATTAAGTAATGAAGGAAAAAAGCATTTTCTCCCACTTCCTGTCGGGCCTGGGAGTGCATCCGATTGAGCCAACACAAATTATCCAAAGCAATAGCCATACCACGTTTAACACGACCAGGAAGATATTCCCTGTAGGATAGTGCTAAGTATTAGTACTCTGACCGATTGCACCGAAACACTTAATCTCTTGAAAGGCCCTAGCCAAACCAGAATGTCAGCAGAAATGCAAACAGGATCGAACAGGATCGAACAGTTTTGCTAACGAACCTCTCCAACTCCATTCGCTCAGGGAATTATAGTCTCAACATATTGTATACTGTGTTTTCTATTCCTTCCTCGCCTTTATCAAGGTTAAGATGATCCGAGTCTGGATATTAAGAGGATGTTTGAAAAGGTCTAAGATCGGTAACAAAACGCTCTCGATCCCCCTAAATTCCCCTTAAAAAGGGGGACTTTTGACCGTAATTCCTCCCTTTCTCAAGGGGGGCCAGGAGAGATCCAATACTTTTCAAACCCCTTCTAAAGATCCCAAACTCCAATTCATATTTGCAATCGCCGATGCTCTCTCCCTCCAATGGAATTCTGGATCGTGGAACCCTGGACAAAAGTATTGCCTGGTTTACTCAACCTCTTTCTGAAGAGCAACTGCGCGCTCTGTCAACGTCCAACTCCAGACTCATTATGTCCCCATTGCCAGCGAAAACTACAGCGTTGTCAGCTCTCTTCATCTGATCGGGTCTTTCCAGGTTCCCCTCCTCTGCTAGCCTGGGGAAGTTATAGCAACACTCTGAAACAGGTGCTCGCTGCCTTGAAATACAACCATCAGCCGCACCTGGCCCAACCTTTAGGTCACTGGCTCGGGCAGGCATGGTTGCAGTCTCCTCTGGCTAGCGCGATCGCGCCCTCCTCTTCTCGTAGACTTTGTCCCACAGTTGTTCCCATTCCGCTCCATAAAACCCGACAACAGCAGCGGGGTTACAATCAAGCAGAACTACTGGCTCAAAGTTTTTGCCAGATCGCTCGCCTACCGCTTCAGCGCCAAGGATTGGAACGCATTCGCGCCACAGAAGCACAATTTGGCCTCTCCCCAGCTGCACGCACACAAAATCTTGCCAACGCTTTCCGGCTGAGCAAAAAACTGCAGCAGCATCCGCCCACAACTGTTATCCTACTAGACGACATTTATACAACAGGTGCCACGGTTAACGCCGCAGTCCAAATGCTTCAAAAAAAAGGGATTGAGGTTTACAGCATTGTTGCTGTTGCAAAAGCAATGCGACAGTAAACCCATTTCATTTTTTGAATAGTCTCCAAAATCCTGACTTATTTACCATTAACTTGGACAATTATTTTTTAGCTCCAGCACAATAAGGATCGCGAATTAAATAACTTCACAAACAACAGCCCTGTAGGGACACGGCAATGCCGTGTCCCTACGCGAGAATTTGCACTTAATTCAATCCTCATTCCTAAGGATATGAATTAGTAATGCGCCCGCTGGGAGTACTATTAATCCAATTTGAGATCGCTACCTGTCATTGCCGATCTCTTGCAATGCTGATCTCTTGCAATGAAGCATTGTCGTAAGAACGGTAAATTTTATTATAAATTTTCTTTAACAAACATTGAGAAATTTGTGGCTAAACTTTGCTAAGCTGAGTAGAACTATAACGAATGAGGATTTTATTCATGCCTTATACCACTGAGGAAGGCGGTCGCTTAAACAACTTTGCTGTTGAACCCAAAATTTACCAGGCAGCTCCTCCAACCAAAGCTCAACAACGGAACTACATCATTCTGGGTGTGTTGGGAGCTGCTGTAGTCGGTGGCATGTGTTTTGTCGCATTTGCTATTTCAAATGTAAGCTAGCCTTCAAAACTTTAGATAAATCTTTAAGCTGAAACAGGCTATTGCCAATGCAATAGCCTGCTTTTGTTTTGTTCATCGTTCATCGTTCATCGTTCATCGTTCATGGGTATGGTTCATCGTTCATGGGTGACGATCGATAAATCATAATCCCTCAGCAATGAACCATGAACATCGAACAATGAACAAAAACAATGAACATTTGTCCTACGAAGACTGACACCCTATCCTGACCTGACCTGAAACCCTCTGAAGAGTGATATACCCGAACGACAATCTCTACCTTAATTCAAGTTTTGGCTCTTTCATTTGTTGATTGTTCCTTCATTTTATTGCTAGAACCATTGTGACGGATACAGCTCTTCAAGGCATTTCAGAAAAAAATCAACTCCTTTATCAACGCTTGAAACTCTCGATTGATTTAGGTCTACGTCGCCAACTTTTTCTGGCGGTGTGCGACGATCTTGCCTTGCGAAATAGTTTGGCGAGGCATTTAGAAAAGGATCTGACCCATCGTTCTAGTCAATTAAGTTCGGTACAATCCAGCCCAGCCTATCCTGGTTTCGTTAGTCTGAACTTGAATTTGAACGATCCGAACCCCATGAGTCAAATTACCCAATGGCTAACGGAACATCCTCGCCCTGTTGCCATGGTTGCGGGTAAGTTTGTCCGTCCTTTGCCACTCCCAGGATTTCAAATCCTGGGGGTAGAATGCTTAACTCGTCAGTCTGCAGCTGTGCAGCGCTTATTTCTCAGCTATCTGCAAGGGGCTGAACGGGGTCTTTCTGCTTTAGAAACAACTCTGGTTCTTTGGATGCCTCGTCCCTGGATGCATTCCATCCGGCAGTCTGCACCAGAGTTTTGGTGTTGGCGTACGGGAGTATTTGAATTTGAGGGAGATCCTACCCCAACTCTAACAGTTGTTTCGGCATCTGTTGCTGTGAAGCCTCAACCCAGCCATCAATCTGGTGTGGCATTGGCAAAGCCTCAGCTTGAAGAAAAACTCACTGCTTCAACCTATCTAACTCACCAAAGTAAGAGCAGTCGAGTTTTGGACACTAATTCTCAGCCAGACCCTACTGAGTGTGAATCTGATATTTCTTATCAAGACAATTCTTCCTCTCGGACAAATCTTTGGAATATCCTTACTCAAGATCTGGAAAAATTTGGTGATATCAATACCGATAGACTGGACATAGAAGCCAGCAAAAAGTTCAGGCGTCTCTCAAATCGACCCATTCATAGTGCTGATTTGAGCCATAACGCCTCTTATCAGAAATTGTATCTTCCCCACAGCCAGGATGCGAACGCTCTTCCCTCTAACCAAGATACGAAAGATGCGATCGACGCTACAGAGTCAGAGAATTGCTGGCGAGCGTTTGCGAGAGATTTCGAGCACTCGGCTGCGGCTGAATGCTTGAAGTCAGATCAACCCCCACTGGTTGATGCGGAGAATCGTTGGCAAGCCTTCGCTGATGAAGTTGATTGGGCAATCAAGACTGGCAATCCTTCGTCTGAATCTCAACTGGTTGATGCAGAGAATCGTTGGCAGGCATTTGCTGACGATATTGAGAAGGCAATTGAAGTAGACAAGCTTAAACCAACCATTGAGGTGAACGAGCTGGGACCTGATGCGTTTCAGGCTTGTGCGTTTCCTGCTTCGATGCAGAGCGATGACGCCAGGGCTGCTCTATCAACGGAAGTCAATTCCAGTCCCGACGATCGGCAAAGATTATTATCTCCACCGACAAGGACCGCTGATACGTTCGCGGGCCTCTCTGAGGATCGCTTTGCACCAGGTTCGGATGGATCGGCCTGTGCCACTGATGCTCGAAAGGCTGATGTAGCACAACCGTCTGAGGTTGATATCACCCCTGTTCAATCCGAAACACACTATATCCTTGAGTCCGTTTCACCAGCGGCTGAGCTGCCTGATTCAGAACTCGATCCCCATTCTAATTCCTCTGATGTAAACGCTGAAGTTTGCCAGCATCCGGCTGTATTGAATCAATTCGAAGTTGATACGCGAAATGTGTCTTGGGGAAATATCTTTGGTGTTGAACTATCTAAATTAAATAAAGATATATCCGATCCGCAGGTGCGGCGAATTCTGGGAAACATTCAGCAATTGTTGGATCGACAAGCGAATCCGATATCGCTGGCAATGGCGTATCAGCAATTGGGGAATCTCTATCGCGATCGCATCGAGCAAGGAGATCGTTCCCAGGAAAACCTTCTAATTGCCATCGAGTCATACGAACAGATTTTGTTGTATCTAGAACCACAGACAGTAGCAAATGTAGAGGCTAAACAGTTAACTACCAATTTCTGGCCCGATTTGCTCAACGATCTGGGTAATCTCTATTGGATTCTCTCTCACTCTCCTCCCGTTCCAGAAAAAGGACTGAATTATCTGGAGAAAGGCATCCAAACTTATCATCTGGCATTGCTGAAAATCGATCCTGAAACTCAGCCTCAGTCTTATGCGCTGGTGCAAAATAATTTAGGAGCAGCTTACGGAGATCTGGCCCATCACAGCGACCCAGTGGCAACCTTACAAAAATCTGTCCTGGCTTATCAGGAAGCACTTCGTTATCGAGGCAGTAACCTCGATCCGCTCAAGTATGCAGCAACGCAAAATAATCTGGGAACAACCTACTGGAATCTGGCACAGTATGTCCAGCCTGCTGCAAATCTAAAGTCTGCGATCTCTGCTTATACTGAAGCGATATGTTACTGCGGCATCAAACAAGATCCCCTGAGTTATGCCATGATCCAGAATAATTTGGGGACTGCATATTGGAATCTGGCTCAATATGAACAGCCTGAAGAATTTCTACGTCTAGCAATTGATGCTTATCAGATTGCCCTCAAATATCGGACACCAAATACTGCCCCTGCCGCCTGTGCTGCAACCCACAATAATTTAGGCACTGCCTACTGGCATTTAGCAAACCGTTCTCAAGACGATCCCCAGGTGCGCAAGAATTGTTTGCAGCGGGCAATCGCAGTTTACGAAACAACTCTGGTTCTTGCCCAGGGCGAGAATCCAAACTCAGAAACAAGTGTTCCGCTCAGTTTTGACTTGTTGGCAACTCATAACAATCTTGGTCTTGCTTATTACCAACTTGCAAGCGATGCTCATTTTACCTGGGATGAAGAGACGCTAACATCCCTCCTGGAAAAATCCTTGCATTATCATCTGCAAGCCTTAATCGGCTGGCAAGAACAACCTGATTTTCATCAAGCTGCGCTGAGCTACATTGTTCAGGTCATCCGAGCTTTCTATTGCGAGTTTGGCATTCAGGGTCAAAATCAGGCCCTCTCAAAAGTTCCTAGCCATCTCCTGCCAGAGATTATGCATCGTCTCTAAAAGGAGGCAGGAGGCAGAGGGCGGGAGGCAGAAGGAGAATAAGGCTAACTCCCCTGGGGCAAATTTTGGCTTGTCGGAATGCCTTGATTCGCATTCGCTTCGAAATTCAGCGATCTAACTCCCAGCTTTTTACTGCCGTTGTCCCTCCTCTGCCCCTTCTGCCCTCTGCCTTTACTACCTTCTTCTCTGCCCTCTGCCTTCTGCCCTAAGAAGGGCCAGCAATCCAACAAACGGCAATGCCAAGAAGCGAACCCACAATGACCTGCACTGGTGTGTGACCCAGGAGTTCCTTTAGACGATCTTCATTCAAAGTGTGGCCTTCCTGGAATATCTCATCGATGATCTGGTTGAGAATGCGTGCCTGTTTGCCTACAGCTTGACGGACACCTGCTGCATCGTACATCACAATAAATGCAAAGACGGTTGCGATCGCGAATTCCATGCTATCCCACCCTGCCACCTGTCCCACACCAGTAGCCAAAGCTGTTACAAACGCCGAGTGTGCGCTGGGCATGCCTCCAGTTTCCACCAGAGCGCGAAGATTTAAGGTGCGATGCTGAACCAGATAAACGAGGAACTTCAAGGCTTGAGCGATCGCACAGGCGACTAGCGCAACCAGCAGCGCCTGGTTGTGAATAATGTTGCTAAAATCCTGCATCTCGATCTCCCACCCCTAATGATTGCGGGCAGTGATGAAATCAGCAATCGCCAACAGAGGTTGAGCGTTCTCCCCAAAAGGTATCAGTTCCGCTTTAGCCCGATCGATCAGATGAAGCGCTTGTTGTTTTGAGGCTTCAAGGCCCAAAAGACCAGGATAAGTGGCTTTCTGAGCTTTCAAATCCTTCCCAGCAGTTTTGCCCAATTCTTCCTTTGTGGCAGTGACATCTAGAATGTCATCAATAATCTGGAACGCCAGTCCAATATTTTTGGCATAGAGGGACAGATGTTGCAAATCTGTTTCTGGTGCTCCAGCCAACTTTGCACCACAAAAAACGCTCGTTTCTAGCAGTGCTGCCGTTTTATGCATATGAATGAAATTGAGGGTTTCCAGCGGAATATCCGCCTGACCCTCTGAGTCCAGATCGACAACCTGACCGCCGACCAATCCTCCTGCCCCTGCCGCATGGCCAAGTTTGGCAATAGCTGGCAACAAACGATCTAAAGGAACGCCCCGGGTTTGCGTTGCAGCAAACTCAAATGCATAGGCCAGTAACCCATCTCCTGCCAAAATGGCAACATCTTCTCCATAAACTTTGTGATTCGTCAATTTACCCCGGCGATAATCATCATCGTCCATGGCCGGTAAATCGTCGTGAATCAAAGACATGGTGTGAATCATTTCCAGCGCACAGGCAGTAGGCATGGCCATTTCGATGGTGCCGCCTGCTAATTCGCAGGTGGCCAGACAAAGAATGGGACGCAAGCGCTTCCCACCTGCCAACAAAGAATAGCGCATCGCTTCGTAAATTTTGTTGGGATAGACCAAAGGAATGGAGCGATCTAGCGCGATGTCAACCTGGGCTTTCCGTTCTTTCAGATAGGTGATGAGATCGAATTGGGATTCCGTTTGTAGCACATTTCTAGTATCAGAAAGTACTCTTCCCTTGTCTTTTGTCATCATCTCGGGCACTCCTCCACTGCTCTACGATCGTTGTCAAAAAAGACTGCATCAAAGTGTTGCTGAGCCGATCTCAGCAACGTGCTACTCTGGCTGCCTGGTTCCAGAAGCGAATCTGAAAGTAGCAACTGCCAGGTAGAAGGCTTAATCGCAAAGCGCGACAGAATCTAGCCCCCTAACCCATTTTACGGGGCTGACTGTGCAGCGCGATCGATGCATGGCACATCGGTTAGGAATCTTATCGCTAACGAGCCATGCTTAAACGTGCAAGAAGCGGGCCTGCGAGAGTATTTCGATGGTCAGGAAGGGAAATGGGGAAAGGGGAATTTCAGTCAGAATTCCAAAGAAGGCATTCCAAAGAAGGAACAAGGAAAGTTGGCCAAAGGGTAAAGGGCCAGAAGGTGTTTTCCTCTCACCTGAAATCTGACATCCAATGAGCAATAAACAATGAACAATACGCAATCGTTGACGAAAAAAGGGAGCCTACAGGCTCCCTTAATTTCCCAGAGAATCAATAACTGTGGCAATTGCCGCCTAAAATTTCTTTTCTGATTTGCGCCTGACTGCAGCAAACAAACCACCTGCGGCTATCAGACCGAGAATTGTGCCGGGTTCGGGGGTCTTGGCTCCAACCTCGAACATAAATTCAAAGTTGCCATTGTGGGAGAACCCATCTTTGTTCACTTGCCCTGAATCTGTTGGTGGCAGGAAGCTATAGAAGAAGTTGGTTTCGCCATTGTGGCTCACCTTAACCACTTCGCTGCCAAACAAGCCTTGAAACAGGGGCTGTAGGATCGCATCTCCGTCGAAAATGTTGCCAGCATCCTGGTGACCGGCCAAACCAAAGGTAATTTTGTTATTCGCCGTATCTTTATTTACATAAGCAATATTCGGATCGCTAAAACGCTGAAACCCTCCTGGAGAAGAGAATGGCACTGGCAATGGAATGCCTCCTGGACCGTTGACTCCCAGTAGAAAGGCCGTAAAAAGCTGGGCATCTGTGGTGAGGCCCAAACCAGCAGCTCTAGCACGAACAACTGTGCCATGGGCAGCTAGAGCGTCATTGAACCAGGTATTGGCAAGGTCACTTTCCCCAAAGGAGGTGGAGAGGTCGGCCCCAAACCAATCTGCTGCGGTCAGACTGCTGAAGGTGACGATGTGACCATCAAAGTCTGCTTCTAAGGTGGATACACCTGCGGTTGAGAACTGGGACAAGGTCAGACCATCGGTGCCATCATTGAGTTCAACATTGCCACCGGGAGCAGAAGCGTTACCGCTCAGGATGGTTGCTAAAGAGTCATTACAGGGCATCTGGAAATCAGCAAAGGTATTGATCCCATCGGAACAATAGTTCAGTACAGAGCCAGATGTGGAGAAGGTGACGGCTGCTGCGGGTGCTGCGATCGCGACTGCGCTCAAGCCAGCAGCAACAGAAGCACTGAACAAAAACTTTCTTATGGTGGTCATTGGGTTAGATCTCCCTGGGATTTTGGCTAAAGGTCTAGCTCAAATTTGTAGGTTGTCAGGTTGTAAAAGTTGTCAATTTGGAAACAAGTCGGCTGGATCGCTAAACTGCCGCACATATTTTCTAGCTTTCCCTAGTTTAGGGGATGTATCAACGAAATTAAGTGAAGCTGCGATGAAGAGTTCGTGAATCTTCAAGTAATCCCTGTTAAGAAAGCTTCATTAGGAAGAGTACAACCGGCATCGTCGCAAAAATCCTGACTCCTAGAGAACTACCATAATTGTCTATTCGGCGTTCAAGCGAACGTAGTGGTATGACACAGCTAAAATTGTGTAAATTCGTAGTTGGCACTTGAGTGCTGCCGGGGTCTATCGAGGCAGGATTATAGCTTTTTCGACACCCTAACTCTATTGCACCAAATTAGCTATGTCAGTCCAGTAGCCTGAGTTTTTAGCGCTTTGTCAATATTCTGTTTAGACAGCTTAATATAGTTTTCTAACAATTCGATCCCTAAAAAATGCCGATTCTCCTGGATGGCTGCGATCGCAGTTGTACCGCTCCCCAGAAAGCAATCGAGCACCAGATCGTTGGGGTCTGTCAAGAGGCGAATCAATCTTTTGGGCAACTCTACAGGGAATTTGGCCTCATGATCGTTATTTGCGCGAACGGAGGGGATAGTCCATACCCCTCTTGACCCCCAATCGCGCCATTCTTGCCGACTGAGTCGAGTCCGATCGACCTTAGTTACACCTGGCTTCCAGAAAATATAGATATACTCAAATTCATCTACAGCTTTGTAAGATAAACTATGCCAGCGTGAATTTTCCCAAGCAGCATCTTTAACCCATACCCGTCTATCGTAAGGGTAGAATCCAGCATTCAACGCCCACCTCTCCACCAGTCCCCCAACAATTTTGACTCGTGTTTGGGTATCGTATTTTCCACCCCGAATATTGTTGCCATTGAGGCGTCGGTCAACGGTTTGTTCGCTGCAGCCCAGCAACTTTGCAATTCCGTAACGGTTTAGCTCCGGATGTTGTTCCATGGCAGCGATAACATCATCCCGGGTCACTGGCGATCGTTTCCGGTTAGCAACATCGGCTTGAACTTTGGGCATCGTTTCATCCTTAAATACAAGGATATCGGCAATATTGATTGCCAAAAACCCTCCTGGGCAAATGATGGGAAAGTGCAAACGAATCACTTCCGATAAAAGCACCTGCCATTGACGAAACGTCATTTCTGCTTCGTAGTTTTTGCCCACACAATAGGGTGGCGACCAAAAACTTAAAGCAACGCGATTGGGACCTATTTCTCTCAATCGCTTTCTCGCATCACCTTGATAGACGCAATCGATAGCCAGCGTTTTGGCATATCCACCGGGCGCATCAGATTCCACATATATCGAGGCGAAGCGGCGCTGCAAGGGCAGCGGCATCCTCTGAATATTGGGAGTGCCTTCAGGGACTCTTTGTCTGCCAGGCATAGTACATATAAGCTAATATCGGTTTATATTAGCAGGGTTTATCCTGAGGGACTGTGGGATGAAGCCAGGAACGCTTCAATTTTATTGACTGCGGTTTCCAGGATGGGAGGATCGCACACCAGAGCAAAACGAACATAGCCTTCGCCAGATTTGCCAAAACCTGCCCCTGGTGAAGCGGCAACCCCAGTTTCAGCGACGAGTTGGGTGCAAAAGCCAATCGAATTGGCTTGCCAGGGTTCTGGTAGTCTGGCCCAAACATACATGGTTGCGGCGGGCGTGGGAACGTGCCAGCCGATGCGGTGCAGCGCGCTAACAAAAGCATCCCGGCGTTGTCGGAAGGTGTCAACAGTCTGACGGACGTTATCCTGGGGACCAGTCAGGGCCGCGATCGCGCCATTCAAAATGCCTGCATATTGATTAAAATCGATGACATTTTTGACTTGTCGCAGAGCATGCACGATCTCTGCCTTGCCAACCGCATAGCCAACACGAAAACCACCCATGTTATAGGACTTAGACAACGTAAAGAATTCAATTGAGACATGAGTGTGGCGATCGGCCTGCAAAACTGAAGGAGGAGGAGGATCGTCAAAAAACAAATCTACATAGGGGAAATCATGCACTAAAACCAGATCGTGTTGTCGGCAAAAGGTAACCGCTGACTTAAAAAAATCAAGGGAGGCGACCGCTCCTGTAGGGTTATGAGGGTAGCTCAGTACCATCATCCGGGCCCGCTCTAACACGGCATCTGGAATATCTTCGAATACTGGCAAAAATTGATTTTCTTCCAACAATGCCATAGGATAAACTTGCCCGCTTGCCAGATAAACGCCCCCCGCATGAGATGGATAGCCCGGATCGAGCAATAGGGCAACATCTCCAGGATTTAAAAGTGCCAGAGGCAAATGGGCAGTCCCTTCCTGGGAGCCAATCAATGGCAGAACTTCCGTCTCCGGATCGATAGGTAAACCAAATTTTTTACGGTACCAGGTCGCGACTGCGCGACGGAAGAGCTGGGTGCCATTGAACAACAGATATCCGTGGGTGTTGGGATTTTGCAAAGACTGGCTGATGGCTTCGATCGCATGCTCTGCTGCGGGCAAATCAGAGGATCCCAGGGAGAGATCGATGACAGTTTTTCCCTCCTGCCTCGCCACTGCCTTAGCCCGATCCATATCAGCAAAGACATTTGTCTGCAAGGGGTGCAAGCGGTCAGCAAATTGCATGGTTCGAGTCACAGATGAGTTTCTATCAGGGTGGTTAATCGTTGTTTGCCAATCGCCCCTTCTAGCGCCTCCAATATCTTGCCCTCCTGGAATAAGACTAGGGCTGGAACCCCTTCGACCTTGCAATGTTTGACAGCGTCTGGACTCGGATCCACTTCCATCTTCACCACTTTGAGGCGATCGCCATAGGTCTCAGCAGCCCAGCTCACAGAAGGCGAAACCAGTCGGCACGGGCCACACCAGGGAGCACAGAAATAAACCAGGACATTCCCCTTGGCCTGCAATACCTCTACTTCAAACCGATCGTCAGCTAGCTCGATAACACCATTATCGCTCATGGAACCCTCCTCTCTGAACTCATTTCTATTAAGTTTAGAGCAAGTCTGGTTCCATCCTGAAGCACAATAAAAAGTACAACTCTCCTCTCAATACCGTGCGTTTGGGTTCTTATTCATCGAGTCAATCGCCGATCGCTAAACCAGAGCATCTAGCCCTAAGGTCTCAACAGACTATCAGCAATTCTCTCTATTCCTTCTTCCGCTGCTCTTTCTGCTCCCCTTGCTCCTATTTAGAGCTGATCGATCTGCGATCGCAGCTCCTCCAGCTCAGCATCCACCGCATCTTGTACAACCCCAACTGAAGGCTGCTCCGCAGCAGGGAGTTGGGCAGGATCCTGTACCGATGCCGGAGCCAGCATTTGAGCCTTCAAGGCTGCCAACTCATCGTCAATATCGCTACCCGCCTCCAGTGCCGCAAACTGACTTTCCAGATCGGCTCCAGCCAGCTCCGCAGCGGCCTCAGTACGAGCCTCCATCTCCAGCACTTTTTCTTCCATCCGATCGAAAGCGGCCAGGGCACTGCTGGTGCCAAGAGAACCCATAGTATCTTGTAACTGCTCGTTTGCTTTGGCAGCTGACGCCCGCGCTTTGAGCATGTTTTTCTTGGTTTTGGCCTCTGCAATCTTGCTTTCCAAAGCAACCAGGTTCTTTTTCATCGTCTCAACCTGATTGCTCTGCTGATCCAACTGGATTTTCAGGGTGTTGGCCGTATCAGTTTGAGACTTCTTACGGACTAGAGCCTCGCGGGCCAGAGTTTCATCCCCCTTTTGCAAGGCAAGCTGAGCCCGCTGATGCCATTTCGCCGCTTCACCCTGAGTCTGATTGTATTGTTGTTGAGTCCGTTTTTGACTGGCAATCGCCTTAGCAACTGCTTGACGCAACTGCCTCAGGTCTTCTTGCATATCGACAACAGCCTGTTCCAAAACCTTCTCAGGGTCTTCAGCCTTACCGATAATGTCGTTCAGATTAGCCCGAACAACTCGAGCGATGCGATCGAACAATCCCATGACTCTGTATTTCCTTTCAGGGTTTACGAAATAACATACCCAGGCCTTTACCCATTGCCTGTCAGACTAGATTCAAATCCCACTCTGCTGCATCATGCTCAAGTGTAAACGCTCCTTACAACGAACTTAGAAAAGCTTCAAGAAACATTAAAAAGCGAGATCGACCCATTTATCTTAAAACTTGCATTTTTGAGCAACAGATCCTCACCCGATCCGAAGAGGTGGAAAAAGCTTAAACTCTATTTATCTTTCTCAATCTTAATGAATGCTGAAGAAGATGTCGGTCGAATCAAAGGAAAAACCTTCTTTTAACCTCTCCTGGCCCATAAATGAGCTAAACTTCCAAGTTGCCAAGTCGCGTTATTGCCTCATTCCATCCTCAACCGCAGAAGATTGCCCAGAAGCAGACTGACTTGCAGGAAGATGACTAGAAGGATTTTCGGCTAAGGTTTTTGCTCTCAAAATCTCCAATTCTGCCTCAACCTGATTGCCTGTTTCAAGAGCAGCAAACCGCCTTTCCAAATCGCTACTGCCCAATCCTGCCATCGCCTCCGATTGGGCCTCAAGCTCCAGCACACGTTCTTCCATGCGCTCAAATGCGCTCAAAGAGCTTTTTGTGTTCATTTGACCCATCATTTCATGGATACGCTGAGCAGCTTGAGCAGAACGCGCTCGGGCAATATAAAGATCCTTTCTGGTCTTCGCCTCAGCCATCTTATGCTCCAGGGTACGCATATCCTGTTTAAGTTTTGTTACGATCAGTTCCTGCTGCTCCAGCTGCAGACTCATGGTTTCTGCTGTTGTTTGGTAAGGTTGCCAATGCGCCAGCGCATCTCGTGCTAGAGTCTCATCTCCTTTTTGCATTGCTAGCTGAGCTCGTTGATACCAGGTTTTTGCAGAGGCTTGGGCTTGACTGCATTGCCGTTCAGTGCGTTTCTGGGTTGCAATCGCCTGAGCAACGGCTTGTCTCAGTTGAATTAAGTCCTCCTGCATATCCAAAACAGCTTGTTCCAGAAGCTTTTCCGGATCTTCTTCCTGACCAAACCAATGATTGATGTTGGCACGGATTGCCAGCCAAATTCGGTCAAAGAATGCCATCGCAGATCTCCCTCTTCATTACCTTTGCCTGGGTACGGCGGGGCCTCTTCTCAGAACGTCCAGATTCAATTGAACCAGAATGACAAGGCTCTTACTGCCATTTTGATAGCTATTAAAGCAACCTGACTATCATGGTATCTCACCTGATCCAGACAAAGCAGATCCCAAGTCAATGCGACCCAAGTCAATGCTGGTAGATCCGAGCAGGAATACCTCGTTGCTGCAGCTGCTCAGTCAGGCGCAATGCTGAAGTCTCAGTATCAAACGCGCCGAGTTGAATCGGGGCACGGTTGAGTTCTGGGAAAGCCGGACTGACAAATGCATCTGGAACTGCTTCCTGGGCCAATTTCAGACTGCGCTCGTTAATGTAGTCCGTAATAACATAGTAATAGGAATCTTTAGAGGGGGAGGGTGGCAGAGCGGCAGCTGGTGAAGGGAATGGAGATTCTGTTGCGGAGGGCGGCGATAGAGACACTGAGGGCAACGATGCAACAGGGGAAGGTTTAGGACTGGAAATAGGAGGTTGTTCAGGGGGAGGCAATGGTGATTCAACGGTATTAGATGGGAGGCTGGGTACCACAGCATTAGACGGGGGACTGGGTGCCAGACGAGGGGAACGGGTGGGGGCTGGCGGAGCGGTAACTGAGGCAACAGGCTGTTCTGGCAAGGGAGGAATCGGAGGAAGGGTTGTCGATCCTTCAGGTTTTAATAGGCTGAGCGTACTCAAATCTAAGTCTACAAATTCTTGAGTCGCAAGATTAGGACGATCCGGAAGTGATTCAGCTGAATTCGATGCAGTTTCTGGATCGGTGGTTCCTCCAGCACCAGTGGATTTAAAAAATCGATCTAAGCTTAGATGGCTAATGCTAGAAGGATTCATCCACACATAGCCTAGAATGGCGCTGAATACGAGAAGCAGCAATAGCGATCCCATGCTAATAGGAGTCAACAAATTGCCAAAGAGACTGCGATGTTTTGAGGGAGCAGGTGAATCTTCTGCTAGACTCTGCAAAAGTTGCTCCGAAGATTCCAAATAATCATCGGGGGCTGTGTTGGCAGGACTTGTGCGAACAAGGGTTCCTCGATCTGGAGTCTGACTCGCAGATGAAGACACTTTTGTTATCGGGGAAAAAGATGGAGCTTGCTCAACCCTGGGTTCTTCCGCATTATCTTTGTCTGCCAGTGATGGTTGAACATTACTTGTTCCAGCAAAGGCAGCATTTCTATCACTTGTATTCTCTTCGCTAAGAGGGGCAGAGCGCTGTTTTGTAGGAGAAGGACTGGAAGTAGAAAGATCGGAATATTGTGACGATTCACGACCTTCATTCGCATCTACAGAGATCAAATCAATTGTTTTTTGGGGGTGGCGATGCCCAAAATTCCGCGTTGAGGGAATGGGGCGTCCAGCCCGCTGGTGCCGATAGCGAGCTAATTCTTCCTCCAGCAACACATCCAGACTACCCAGGACAGCTTGCAAAGCTGGCTTCAAAGCATGATGAGAGGATGTTGTTGGGGAGGAGAAGTCGTCTGAGAGAAGTTGACTCATCACCAGGATTCCTACCAGGGATTGAACAAAAAGGCGATCGTAAAAGATTTCAAGGAGTAGAACTTTTGATTAAACGGCGTTCATATTTGAAAGCTTTAGATTTTACTCTGGCAAAATGGCTATTTTAAACAGCGTTAGAGTTGAGTTGCTTTTGCTGTCAGTTTAATACACTATCTTGATTATTTGGCAACCCTGAATATTGTTGATGTTAGAGCGATCGCAATACAAGCAGTCTTTTCCCATTGCTCTGGGAACGATGGATCGAGAGGAGTAACCTCGCTCTTGTTTGCCTGCTAGCCAGTAAAGTAATTCAATGTTAAGTTCTCTGAATCGTCTGTTAAATCATTTAGAAAACCGGGTAGTTTGGCGAGAACAGAGACAGTTTCGTCAAGTGCTGCTGTGTTGGGCTGAGACTGTTGGAGCAATCGTTGCTGCTCAAACCAGCCCAAGTTCGATTTCTAAGAGTGTTCTTAGGGTGGCTACCTCTAGTTCGAGCTGGGCTCAGAATATCAGCTTCCAAAGGCACTTGATTTTGAAGAAGTTGAACAACCGTCTAGAGCATCCGCTGGCGGATATTCGATTTTTTGCTGCTCCGTTGCACAGTGAGGGAGTAAAGCGCCGATCTGTATGCTCTGAAGTGAGATGGCAGCAACAAACCCAAATCTGGCAGGATCACCCGAGTTATATGCCGATTCCTGCTGCTCGTCTACCCATGGCCGGAGTCGGTGGTGAAAGCGATCCGGAAAAAGCATTTCAACGTTGGCTAAAGCTCATGCAGTTGCGATCGCAAGATTTACCCATTTGTCCCCATTGCCAGTGTCCCGTCCCCCCAGGGGAACTTCAGCGATGGGCAATGTGCGCGTTCTGTGCTGCCCAAACATGGGCAAAGGAAGGTGAATCCAGCTCTTCCCCTACTTTGACCTGAAGCATTTTCCCATATCCTCTTTGCCATTTCATGCCAAGGGTACCTCCACAGATACCATGACACATGACTTGGAAGGTTAGCGCCCCCGAAGGGGGCGCTAACCCCCATTTCTTCGTGCCAGAACAGAAAAAAGGTTATTTTGAAAGCCTTGCTCCGCAAGGCTTTCAAAATAACCTTCAAAGTCATGATGACAAGAATTAATTCAAACTAACTCTTGCCGATTGTGAAACCTGGAAGTTTTCCCTCAGGAGAATCTACGGCTTTCAAAATAGGAAGATTTATTTTTTGCTGAAATCTTGTTTCTTTTTGGCATCAAAAGCCAATGGGCTTGGCCAGACATTTATCGTTTTCCTTGATCCCCATCAGGTTTTAGGGAAAAAGAACCTGGTTTTTCAATCTGAAATGTATCCATCTCGTAACAGGAATCTAAAGACAATCTAAAATTCATTTTCAGTGTGGGGATCGCTAAAACCCATATAGGGTGAGGGTTTGTTAACGTTATTTGCGGTCAGGCTAAAGAATGAGAATTAGGAGGACAACGACCCTCTATCAATTGAACTTACAATGAAACCTTTAAATTCCATAACTTCAGTTTGCCGACATTGCAGATACTACGAACCGGAGGGACGCCGTGGGGGGCAATGTCAGCAACTGGGTGTGCCAGTTTGTGGGGGCTGGAAGTCTTGTTCCCTGGCGATCCCACCTTTTGCCCCCTCATGGGAAAGTCTGGAACGCATTGTATCCTGGCAGGATAGAGCACTTGCCTTGGAAGAAACCTTTTCTTTAGACGATCGCCCTGTTTATCCTCTTCCTTATGCGACTGAGGAAAACATTGCTGTTGCCTCTGATAAAAAAGTGGTAGTGATAAACAAGTAAAAATTTTTGAGCGCATGGGTGGATCCCATGCGCTCAAAAATCCTTACCTCTGGAGGACTACCAAAAAATTTACCCATAATAATGGTTTAAATGTGCTAATAGCTCGGCAATAGGGTGTGCTTGTGTTGGCTACAGCCTACAAAGGGATAGATCTCTGGATTTTTCAACCATGAGATTTCGATTTAAGAATCTGGCAACTTGAGGCTTGTTGAGAAACTGGCCCGTTTAACAGATTGGGGTTTGGGATTGCGGTCGCCATATTACTCAGAAAAATCGGGTGGGTGTAGGTGTACGCTCGCCCGATTCGTCTGTCTGATGTCCTGATGGCAGTTTCCGAGGTCAGCTAAGGTAACCAGGGATATTTGCGGAAATCAGGTTGACGTTTTTCTAGGAATGCTTGTTTGCCTTCTGCACCTTCCTCTGTCATGTAGTAAAGGAGGGTGGCGTTGCCTGCAAGTTCCTGCAGACCGGCTTGACCATCACAGTCAGCGTTAAATGCTGCTTTTAGACAACGAATGGCAATTGGACTTTTGGCCAAAATTTCGTTAGCCCATTGAATTCCTTCTGTTTCAAGCTGATCCACTGGAACTACGCAGTTCACCAATCCCATTGCCATTGCCTGATTGGCAGTGTACTGGCGGCATAGAAACCAAATCTCTCTAGCTTTCTTTTGCCCCACAATGCGGGCTAGATAGCTAGCTCCAAAGCCACCATCAAAGCTGCCGACTTTTGGCCCGGTTTGACCGAAAATGGCATTGTCTGCTGCAATGGTGAGGTCGCAGATAAGGTGAAGGACATGTCCGCCGCCAATGGCATAACCCGCGACAAGCGCGATCGCAACTTTTGGCATAGAGCGAATCAAACGCTGCAGATCGAGCACATTCAGGCGGGGAACACCGGCTTCATCCACATAGCCAGCTTGTCCTCGGACGCTCTGATCGCCCCCCGCGCAGAATGCATATTTACCATCTGTATGAGGTCCTGCTCCAGTTAATAAAACAACCCCAATTCGGGGATCTTCTCGAGCATTGGAAAACGCATCATAGAGTTCGAAGACTGTTTTAGGACGGAAAGCATTGCGCTTGTGGGGACGATTGATGGTGATTTTGGCAATGCCGTCGGTTTTGTGATAAAGGATGTCCTCATAGGGTTTAACAACTTGCCAGTTTATTTCCATGGAAAGTAATGTTGCTTTTGTGAATGCATCAGCCGAGGTAGGTTTGCTGAAACCTTGCCTCTGAAAAACGTTGGTGGTTCAAGCCGCAGCTATAATAGCAAAACTGACTGGCACAGGTTCAGAATCGCTGAATTGTCATTAATCTACAAAGACAGATTATGTTTTTCTAGCTGCGAGGTCTAGCAATAGGAATCGAGGTCTAAAGATCGGGAGCTTACTAACTCTCAGAAATTGTAGCGTAGCACTGTAACACAACTAAACTGGTGCAATATTAGTAACGGATTTGAAGAAGGTAGCGGATAGCCCGCAAGTAGATCCCAGAGAGTATCCATCCATGACACCCATTTTGGGTAGTGCTCCAGATGTAAGAATATCAGCTCCAGAAATCAGGAGATTGACCGCGATATCTCCTGACTTGTTGACCACTCCTCAGGAGATAATATGAGGTTATTCAGGCGGGACCGAGATTTCTCAATCCCTGCTTTTGGGTTCAAAACTTAGATTTAGAGCTTAAATTCCCATGAGATTCTATTCACCCGTCTATATTTCCCTTGCAGTTTTTCTCTGGGTTGCGTCTCCGGTTTATGCTGCTAATCCCAAGCATGTTCAACAACTATTAACCACCAAGGCTTGTCCGGGCTGCGATTTACGACAGACTGATTTGCAGGGCACAGATTTGAGTGGTGCCAACTTGCAGAAGGCTAGACTGGAAGGCTCTAATCTCAGGGGTGCAAATTTGAGTCGAGCCAACCTGCAAAAAGCACGGCTGGAGGAGAGTAACCTGGATGAGGCGAACTTGAGTCTGACCGATCTGTATCAGGCCAAACTGCGTGCAAGTACTTTAGTCGCCGCCAACCTCACACAAGCGAGTCTGCAAGAGGCCGATCTATCTGCTATCCGAGAGTATGAGGAGAGCAAAGATGGGGAACGGGAGTTAATTAGACAGGTATTGGTCGATCTGAGTCGGGCAAATTTGCGGGGAGCTGACTTGAGTGGTGCCAATCTGGATGGAGCAATTCTGGAAACTGCTAATTTGAGTCATACGAATCTGAGCAGGGTCAATCTGAATCAAGCGACATTGGACAATGCAAATCTTTTCAGTGCCACGCTCAATTTTGCTGTGTTGAGTAGTGCGTCGCTGGTAAATGCCAACCTGCAAAAGGCTTTATTGGTAGCGACAAACCTCAGTAGTGCCAACTTTATTGGGGCCAGGATGCGGCATGCGAATTTGACGGGGGCCAATCTGACGAGTGCTATCTTGCAGCGCGTTTATTTGGAAACGGCCAATCTAGATAGCGCGATTCTTGATAACGCAAATCTGAAACAGGCGTATTTAGGCGCTGCTAATTTCAGGGGGGCGTCTTTACGAGGAGCCGACCTCAGGCAGGCTATTCTGGCTGCTGCAAACTTGACCCGAGTGAATCTCAATGGGGCTGATTTGAGAGGCATTAATTTAAAAGATGTCAGTTTGAATCGGGCAAAGTTGCTCGGAGCCGATCTCAAAGGAGCAAATTTGACAGGGGTGAAGCTGGGTTTAGGGAACTTAACTGGAGCCGATCTGACGGGAGCTCGCTTGACTAATGCTTACCTGCATACGGCTAATTTGAGCGGGGCTCAGTTGGGAGGGGCGAATCTGCTTGAGGCGAATTTGCGGTCGGCGAATTTGCAGTCTGCTTCGTTGGTGGGAGCTAACTTGAGTGGCGCGAAGTTGATTGAAGCCAATTTACAACAGGCCAATCTCCTGGGTACAAATTTGAGCCAGGCTGATTTGAGTGTTGCTAATCTGCAACGAGCTTATCTGGGTAATGCTAATTTGTCGGGAGCGAATTTGTTTGGGGCTAATGTGAAGGGAGCATTTCTCACCGATGCCGATCTGACAGGGGCAAATCTTAAGCAGATTATTGGTTTGGAGCGATATGGATTCTAGATTTTGGGCATAGTTCCAGCGAGATCGCAGCACCGATCGATTACAGGGAATCATAACTTCTAAGGTGTTGATGGCCAGGTGGGAAAGATGCGATCGCAAAAAAACAACGTGCCAGCTGCAATGCAAATGGGAATAGTCACCAAATTCAGCAATGGGACACTGACAATTGCCAGACAGGTGAAGCCAAAACTGGCACTCGCAGGCAGGGCGCGTCTCAGCACGCTCAACTTATGACGAAAGCTAAGACGTCGTCGCTCCAGGCAGGGATCCAGGCAATCCAGACAAACCAGCATTGCTGCTAATGCAATTCCCCCAAAGCTAAGGACAACCGGGCCAACAACAGGAATCCAACCCAGCAAAAATAACAACACTCCAACCGCAACAGCCAGACACAACTTCTTCAGCTCGAACATCAAAGAACGCCCAATATCCTGGATTGCTGCGCCCAAACCTGCTGTTCCCTCAGGTGGGGGTTGACTGAGGCGAAGTTGTTCCAACCGTTCCGACAACGCTCCATACCAGGGAGACCCCAAGATGGAACCAAACTGCATCAGCAAAAAGCCAGTTCCCACTAATAGCAATATCCCCAACACCACCCGCAGCAACAGCTCGAGAATCGCCAGCCAGCCAGGCAGGTTCGCCACTAATGATTCAATGGCATGAAATCCAGGCAAGATCAGGCCCAAGTATAAAGCTATTCCAATAACCAGATTCACCAACATGGGCATCAGAACATAGCCCCAAAGTGCGGGCGTGCTGCTCAACAACCCTAAAGCACGGAAAGGATAGGTCGCTCCTGCCAACAGCCCACCAGGAGCCTGGACAATGGATTTTGCAACCGGATTGTCTGTCATTTTCTATTAAAGCGGAGCGCCACTGACAAGCTGCGATTCGTTCAAGTATGTAACGGTACCATCGCTAAAGGCATCAAAACAAACAAGAACCAGGTCCATGACCAAACACACGTAGGCGGGGGAGTTTCCGACATGACTAGAAGCGCCTCGACCCGCTCCTGCAAACGGCTTCGAGACTCGGCGCTATCAAAAGCTGCACAAAACGCTGAAGGTACGGAAAGCGGGTTGACCATGGCCAGCAACGACTCTGCCAGCAACAAACCATCAACGCTCTGAGCCGCCCAACAATCAGCACGCAACTCTCTTAAAAGCAGCAACTCTTGCCAAAGTTCATCGGTGTAAGGTAACCAGCCTGTGACTTGGCGAATCCAACCCAACCAGAAAAACCAGAAGGTATCTCGATAATATTGGTGAGCCTGCTCGTGTAGGAGAACAGCTTCAAGATGCTCTTCATCCAGAGTATCCAGCAGTCCCTGGCTGATCGCCAGTTCAGATTGCCAGAATCCAACTTGAGCTGCAAACAACATGGGAACATCCAGCAGACGTACCGTCTTTCCATGAATGTTGAGTTTGGGACAACAACAGGTCTGACGCAAGGCATACCAGCCTTGCCAGACCCGCTTGAAGCAGATCGCAGCTGCGAAAACTAATAACCCAACCGCAAACCAGTAGCCGAATCCGCCAGCTTGTAAGCCAATCATTTGGCCTTGTGGTCCCATACAAAGGACTGACAGCGCTGTCAGCAGCAAGAGTAATGGGGGAAACAGGAACAGAGTCAGGGTTCGCTGCCAGCGTTCTATCCAGCTTCCTGCTGGTGTTTGCCCTGATAAGTTTTCAGGGGAAAAACCACGACAACGTAACCACCAGGCCAATCCTAGACTGAACAGGAGCATAATCAGGTGCATGGGGCTACCTCCCTTCCCTGGCTTGGCGCTCTGCTTGCAGGCGCTGGGCAATGGCTTCTAGTTGTTCCAGGCTGGCACGGTCGAGGCTGTCAGCAAAGGCTGCTACAACATCTGGATTGCTCACAGCGAGAAAACGTTGCAATTGTTCGTGCGAGTTGATAACCTGCGCGTCCTGGCGAGAGATCCGGGGTTTCCAGGTATAGACACGCTCGCTGCGATCGCAAGCCAACCAGCCCTTTTGAGTTAGACGACGCAATACCGTTGTAACAGACGTATAAGCCAACTCCCGATCTGGGTTTGCCAACAGGCGCGTATGGACATCTTTAACCGTAACGCAACCTAGTTCCCAGACCAGATTCAGAATTTCTGCTTCCAGCGGTCCCAGTGACAGTTGCTTAGGACGATAATCAGGTAGGGACATAACAATTACTGTGGTATTTAGAGTTCTTCTACCAGGTTATACCGTCTTGCGAGATGATAAGACAAGACATAGACTAACTCGCTCATCGCCTGACTCGCCGATCGCAAAATGATGCTGTATCTCTAGCAGAAGACCATAATTGTGGTCTGCCAAAGCATACAAATCTTTACAACCTCAAGGAGAATTCCAATTGAAAACGTTCCTCTTCACTATCCTGCTAGGTGTTACCCTATTTGCCACAGTTCTGAGTTCCCCAGCGCTAGCTGCCGACATTCAAAGCGGTACCAAAATTTTTCAAGGCAATTGCTCAGCCTGCCATATTGGAGGCGGCAATGTGGTTATTGTTAACAAGACTCTGAAAAAAGAGGCGCTGATCAAGTATGACAAATACTCGCTTGCCGCGATCCAAAAACAGGTGACCAAGGGCAGAAATGCCATGCCTGCTTTCGGCGGTCGCCTGACCAAACAGCAGATTGAAAATGTGGCCGCTTATGTCTTGCAGCAAGCAGATAATGGCTGGAAATAAAGGCGAAAATTTGAGAGCACCTTAGTCTGCATTTGTTAGGACAACCAGCTTTGCAGGTTAGCCCTCCAGTAGTAACGCTCTGGGAAAACAAAGTAGATTATTTTTAGTCACACTTGGCAGATTATCACCTCCTTCGGGACATTCACCTGATGATTCCCCATGTCAGAACTTAAAAACTAGGTTATTTTTAAAGCCTTGCAAAGCAAGGCTTTAAAAATAACTCTTCAAGCCATTTATTGCAGTTCGACATTCTGTCTTTTGTTTTCAGATCTCCTAGCGTGCTATGTTTCAGAGAAATATTATCGATGAGCGTTCCTCGGAAATCTTTATAACAATACGGGTAAACTAACAAAAGCTTTTTTTATCACTACTTTGGAACATTTGCTCTACCTAATCTATTCACTCCTTATGTAACTTTTATGCATTCGCATTCAGGAAAGCTAAAACTGATTTCTTTTGGTATTACTCCCCTTGGAGTGATTTCAATTGGAGTAGTACCGATGGGAGTGATTTCAATTGGTCTGGTTCCTATGGGAGCTATATCATGCGGGATTGTCTCTATGGGAGTACTCTCTGCTGGAGCTGTGGCCATGGGAGGTGTCTCCGCAGGAATACAGACTATGGGTCTAGTTAGCATTGGACCAATGGGCATGGGGAATGTGCGTGTTCCTTTGAACATGGAGCACCACGAACATCGCCAGCATCATTCCCACGAGTAATGCTGGCTGTCTTCCCATGTTGACCTGACGGGGTGACAACAAGCTTCAAACGGAGGCTGGGGCTAGGGTGTGGGGTGCGATCGAAATATGGGTCTACCTGGTACTATATTGCGTCTCAAGTGTTGGCCCAAAAGCTCATGTTAGGGTTGCCATCCCCAGAAATTCCTCACCATTTCTCCCCACACTCTAACCTCTATAGCGGTTCCCGTGCGACTGAAGTACATGGAAATGTGCCCCTGCCTTCGGCAGGGGCACATTTCCATACCTCACTAGCCTGAGAATTGCTATACACCCCACACCCTGCCTAACTTTAAGGCATCTTGTCACCCCCTGAGCATGTTGGCAACCTCGAGCTAACGCTCCTGCTCCTTGTCATTCATGGTGGATTGGAGGCAAGAAACCAGGCATGATAGTGGGACTCTCGCAGATGTTTTGGCAAGGCGAGGTTGATTTAGCCCGGATCGGGTAGGGGTTGCTTTGCGGTGACTGTTGCTCTTGAGCGTTTCAACTGAAAGTACGCTTCCAGCACTCGCAGCACCTTAGGCCCTGCAAAGGATCCGCCGCCACCGCCGGAATGCTCGCCAAAAACAACCACAACGATTTCTGGTTTGTCCAGAGGGGCATAGCCGCCAAACCAGGTATGGGTTTCCCCCTGAGAGACCTCGGAGGTACCGCTTTTACCCGCAGCAGCAGGGATAGTTGTGACGTTGAGAGCCGGGCCCGTTCCATTTGTGACAACACGCCGCAGTCCTTGCTGCAAGACTTTTAAGGTTTCTGGACTTAAATTGAGGGATTTCCGCCAGTTCCTGGAGGCTTTATTATCTTTCAAAATATGGGGCCTCACGAGATAGCCGCCATTGGCAGGGACCGCAAACATGACAGCAACCTGGACAGGTGTAGTTTGTAAAAAACCTTGACCGATGGTCATGTTGATTGTGTCGCCAATTGACCAGGGAATTCCCATACGCTCCTGTTTCCAGCGATCGTCAGGGACAAGTCCTGCGACCTCTTCGGCTGAGAGTTCGATGCCGGTTTTTTGACCAAAACCATAGCGACGGGTCCAATCAATGAGCGGTGGGCCCTTAAGACGTTTGCCAATCTGGTAAAAAAATGTATCGCTGCTCCAGGCCATAGCACCTGCAAATCCTAAGGGTCCAAATCCAGCATGATTCCAGTCTGCAAATTTAATGCCACCAATGACCAGATAAGGATAGGTGGGGAGTACGACATTAGGCGAAAATGTCCCAGACTCAATACCAGCGGTGGTGGTGACAATTTTGAAGGTGCTGGCTGGGGGAAATGCCTGCAATGCCCGGTTTACAAAGGGGTGATCGGTCCCTTGCAATCGCTGCCATTGTTCGTCGGTAATTCGGGTGGAAAACAAGTTTGGATCGAACGCAGGACGACTGACCATGGCTAGAATGGCACCATTTTGAGGATCCATGGCCACAAGCGCACCGTTGTGGTTGCCGAGAGCGGCCTCGGCTGCTTTCTGTAATTCTAGATCCAGAGTCAGGTGAACATCACTGCCTGCTCGTGCCGGTTTTTTGCCTAAAATTCGAACAATCTGACCTGCACCATCAACTTCTACCTGGCGTCCGCCCCATTCTCCGCGTAAGGTTTGCTCGAAGGCTGCCTCAACCCCCATTTTGCCAATCACGTCGCCCAGGCGATATCCTTCTCCCTTATCTTTATGGGCTTGCAACTCTTCGTCATTCATTTCCCCGGTATAGCCGAGGGCATGGGCCGCCAGATCGCCGTGGGGATAGTCGCGTACTGCCTCAATATCAACTTCGACGCCTGGCAGCTGACTGCTATATTCGGCCAGGGCAGTGATTTCGGCGGGACTGATTCCCCTTGCCATCCTGACCCGGGAGGGGGAGTTGTAGCCTTCTTGTTCGAGGCGCATTTGTAAATCAGTGGCTGGGAGATGCAAAATTTTTGCGAGGCGTCTGAGGGTTGCAGGCCATTCTGATTCTTTTTGGTCGATGGGCCAGATAAAAACGGAGTGGGAAAGGCGACTGCTGGCCAGAATTTTGCCGTTGCGATCGAAGATCGTTCCTCGGCCAGGAGGAGTGGGCAGAAGGCGAATACGATTGTCTTCTGCAAGTTGGCGGTTGCGCTCTCCGATAAACAGTTGCAAATACGCTAAGCGACTCCCAAGTCCTGCGAGCAAGGCTAAGCTGATTGCGATCGCAACAATAATGGATTGAGAACGTCGCCCAACTGTCCGAGTAGCAGACTGGGACTGGTTGGGTTGAGGATAATTGGAGAGCATATCCTTGAGCGCTGAGTAGTGTAGATCTTGAATATTTTCGATCTCTGAGCAAACAGATTTTATCGCGGCCTGGGTTCAGTTTCGATCGATAGTCTATTAGACCTGTCCGAGAACTGGAGTGGAAGCCTCCCTGAAGGGGACTTCCACTCCAATTTCTGGATGAGTCTATTGATAAACAATATTTTTTGAGGACAGGGTGGTGGAGTCAAACTCAATCATGTAAGCTTCTGTAAAATGTTGCCTTAGTCTGCTAGTTGTCCCATGAGTTCAACGTGTTGTCAAGTATTGTGCTTGGAGCAGAGGTATTTTGCCCCATTTATCAGTATAGCCGTGATATATACCACAAAGGGAGTTAGTTGAGGGAAGTCAGTTGAATTCAGCTGTTGCTAATCTGAATGTTGCCGCGATCGGTTGCGGACATTGGGGCAAAAATCTGGTCAGAAACTTTGTGCAACTGCGCAGTTTACGCTGGATTTGCGATACTAGCGACGCCCTGCTGCAGATGCAGGCGCAGCTTTATCCAGACGTGAGTTTGACGAATCAATTTGAAACAGTGCTTGCTGACAGCGAAACCAAAGCTGTTGTCATTGCAACCCCGGCAGCCCTCCATTACGCTCAGGTCAAACAAGCAATTCTTGCAGACAAGGATGTTTTTGTAGAGAAGCCTCTCGCTTTGCGGTATTGGCAAGGGAAAGAGCTGGTTGCCTTAGCAGCAGCGCGGGGCAAAATTCTGATGGTAGGTCACATTCTGGAGTATCATCCTGCGATCGCGTTACTTAAAGATTGGGTGCAAAGGGGTGAGTTAGGCAAACTGCTTTATCTCTATTCCAATCGGCTTAATTTGGGTAAAGTGCGGCAGGAAGAAAATATTCTCTGGAGTTTTGCGCCCCACGATATTTCGGTGATTACGAGCTTGGTTGGCGAAGACCCCATTTCTGTGCGAGCATCGGGCGGTACTTATCTCCAAGATAATATTGCAGATGTAACAACGACTAACCTCCTCTTTGCAGGGGAAGTCAGATCCCATATTTTTGTCAGCTGGCTGCACCCGTATAAGGAACAAAAGCTAGTTGCGATTGGCGATCGCAAAATGGCAGTCTTTGATGATACTGTACGCGAAGGCAAACTGAAAATTTACGATAAGGGAATTGATTGGCAAGCCGGTTTGCCCGTTCCTCGTCAAACAGCCGAGACAACATTATTTCTTGAGGAAACAGAACCTCTACGGCTAGAATGCAAGCACTTTTTAGACTGTCTCCAGAGTCGGCAACAACCACTGACAGGTAGCGACAATGCCCTGAGAGTACTCAAAGTGCTGGAAGCCAGTCAATTATCCCTGGAGCGAGGGGGGAGCACTGTTTCTCTCGCCGAGATTGAGGCCCAGGGGCAAGGGGAATGAAAGTGTGAGAGGCTAGGAGAATCAGAAAAGTTTTCAGGGTCGAGTTTTAAATTTTCAGAGTTGACAATTAGAGGATGTTTGAAAAGTATTGGATCTCCCCTAGTCCCCTTGAATATAAGAGGATGTTTGAAAAGTATTGGATCCCCCCTAGTCCCCCTTTTTCAAGGGAGGGATTACGGTTAGAAGTCCCCCTTTTTAAGGGGGGTTTAGGGGAGTGCGGAGTGTTTTGCTCCCTGTCTTAGGACTTTACAAACATCCTCTAAGGGGGGGAATTATGGCCAAAAATCCCCCTTTTAAAGGGGGATTTAGGGGAATGGAGAGCATTTTATTCCGATCTTAGATCTTTTCAAACATCCTCTTAGAGTTTGCCTTTGTCCCGATCTCATGAACAATTATCAAGGAACAGTGACCCATAGTAACCCATGACCCATGACTACTTTGTCCACGAGTCATCCTATGTCGATCGAGGGGCTGAAATTGGAGCGGGAACGAAAATCTGGCATTTCTGCCACATTATGGGCCAGGCAAAGATCGGTCAGACTTGCACCCTAGGGCAAAATGTCTTTGTCGCCGATCGGGTGTCTATCGGGAACGGCTGTAAGATTCAGAATAACGTTTCGCTGTATGAAGGGGTGGTATTGGAAGACCATGTTTTCTGCGGCCCCAGCATGGTCTTCACTAACATCAAAACCCCTCGCTGTCAGGTTCCTCGCAATACCAGTGAGGATTATTTAACCACTTTGGTCAAGCGGGGAGCCAGTATTGGTGCAAATGCCACCATTGTTTGTGGCGTGACGCTGCATGAATATGCATTTGTGGCAGCGGGGGCAGTGGTAACCAAAGATGTACCAGCTTATGCGATCGCAGCCGGTGTTCCCGCACAGATTGTCGGGTGGATGAGCGCCTATGGAGATGTGCTACAGTTCGATACTGCTGGCTACGCTACAGATTCAACTGGAGCAAAATATCAACAAATCTCAGAGAGGGAAACAATCAGACTGTCATGAGCGAGATGAAAATCCCCGTTCTGGACCTGAGTCCGCAATACCGCAGCCTCAAGCAGGAAATTCAGGTTGCCATCAATCGCGTCCTTGACTCTGGTCAATTCATTATGGGGCCAGACGTTAAGGAATTTGAACAAGAAGCGGCAGCCTATTTAGGCACAAAGCATGCCATTGCGGTCAATTCTGGTACTGACGCCCTGGTTATTGGCCTCAGAGCACTGGAGATTGGGCCAGGGGATGAAGTGATTACCACACCCTTTTCCTTCATCGCGACTGCTGAGGCCATCAGCAATGTCGGGGCCAAACCAGTGTTTGCAGATATCGATCCTCGCAGCTTTAACCTCGATCCTCAGGCAATTGAGGCCCAGATTACCCCTCGGACCAAAGCGATTTTGCCGGTCCACCTTTACGGTCGACCGGCTCCCATGAGCCAGATTGTTGCAATTGCAGAGGCTCGCGGCCTGACTGTGATTGAAGATTGCGCCCAGTCATTTGGTGCCAGTTACGACGGCAAACGAGTCGGTACGATTGGCAATGTCGGTGCCTATTCCTTTTTTCCCTCCAAAAACCTGGGTGCTTATGGGGATGGCGGCCTCCTGGTCACGAACAACGATAACATTGCGGCGCAGGCTCGGATGCTGCGAGTGCATGGAGCCAAGCAGAAATACCACAACCAGATCCTGGGCTACAATTCTCGTCTCGATACGCTGCAGGCCGCTGTTTTGCGGGTGAAGCTTCCCTACATTGATCGTTGGAATCAAGCGAGACGCCAGGTTGCTGAAACCTACAATCGCTTGCTTGCCGATTTACCCCCTATCATGACTCCTGAAGTTGTTGATGGGCACGTGTTTCACCAATATACGATCCGCATTATCGATCGCGATCGCGATCGCATCCAGCAATCCCTAGCCAACCAGGGTATCAGCACAATGGTTTACTACCCGATTCCCCAGGATCGGCTACCCGTCTACCAAGGACAGTATCCTGCCAACCCCAACAGCGATCTGATCGCAAAGCAAGTCCTCAGCTTACCCATCTGGCCAGAGATCGATCGCCCAACCCTTGAACACATTGCGACAACGCTCAAACAAGCATTGTCAGCCCCACACACAGCGTCACGCGAGCATCAAGCATGAACATCGCCACCATTGTTGGAGCGCGTCCCCAGTTCATCAAAGCTGCCCCAGTCAGCCAGGCTCTGCAGGCTGCAGGGCACCAAGAGTACTCGATTCACACCGGCCAGCATTACGACTATCGTATGTCTCGTATCTTCTTCGAAGAACTGGGCATTCCCAAGCCTGAGATTAATCTGGAGATCGGCTCAGGCTCCCATGGCTGGCAAACCGGACAAATGCTAATTGGCATCGAAGCTGTATTGCTGACCCAAAAACCCGACTGGGTTATCGTCTATGGCGATACCAACTCCACCCTGGCAGGAGCGCTCGCGGCTTGCAAGCTCCAGTTGCCTCTGGCTCACATCGAAGCAGGATTGCGCTCTTTCAACCGGGCAATGCCAGAAGAACATAACCGGGTATTGACCGATCGTTGCGCCGACCTGCTCCTCTGTCCCACCCAAACTGCACTCAAAAACCTGGCCAGAGAAGGAATAGCCCAGGGCGTCTATTGGGTCGGCGATACCATGTATGATGCCAGCTTGAACTTTGGAGCCATTGCCAATCGGCAATCAAAAATCTTAGAGCAACTCAACCTTCAACCCAAACAATATCTGCTCGCCACCATCCACAGAGCCTCCAATACCGACAACCCAGAAACCCTCCACACCATTCTTTCGACTCTGATGCAAATCGATCGACCGATCGTATTTCCGGTTCATCCACGGACCCGCAAACAAATCCAGCATTTGGACAGACGCTACCAGCAGATAAAATTGATTGAACCCGTTGGCTACCTCGATATGCTGATGCTAGAGCAACACGCCAGAAAAATTCTGACTGACTCCGGTGGCGTCCAAAAAGAAGCGTTCTTTTTTGGTGTTCCTTGCATTACTCTGCGGCACGAAACTGAATGGCTAGAAACGGTTGAGACCGGCTGGAATGTTTTAGCAGGTACCGATCCAACACAAATCTTGCAAGCCATCACCCATGGCCCAACCCCCAGCCTCCAACCCCCAGCCTCCAACCCTTTCGGCAACGGTCAAGCCGCCCAACACATTGTCAAAACCCTTGAGGCCATTGCAAAGTCTCCATGAAGCAACGTTCAGTCCCCCAGCGACAGACTAAATCCAGGGTGCCTACATTGCGGCTTCGCCCGACCCGAGGGTGGAGCCGATTGGCCTTACACGAACTGTGGCAGTACCGACATCTAATCTGGATGTTAGTTTGGCGAGATACGAAGAGTCGCTATCGCCAGATGGCTCTGGGACCGCTTTGGATTATTCTTCATCCCGTGGTCAACATGGTTGTTTTTAGTCTGGTCTTTGGCAAACTGGCTCAGCTACCCTCGGATGGCGTACCCTACCCAGTTTTCACCTATACCGCGCTCTTACCTTGGACCTATTTTGCCAGTGCCACGACCGCTTCCGTGGGGAGTCTCGGTCAATATATGTCAATCATCACGAAAGTCTACTTTCCCCGGCTGGTGATTCCTACGGCTGCTGTGATATCCAGTTTAGTAGATTTTGCCCTTTCTTTCACCGTGTTGTTGGGGATGATGTTCTTTTATAGACTGGCTCTTTCTCCAGCAGTTGTGCTCTTACCTTGCTATTTGCTACTCGCTGCTGCAACTTCCCTCAGTCTTGGCCTCTGGGGAGCGGCGCTCGCAGTCAAATTTCGGGATTTGAAATATGTCATTACCTATGGATTACCCATTTTTATGTATGCAACCCCCGTTGCCTATAGCGCTCGCTTAATTCCTGAAAAATGGCAAGCGCTCTATCAGCTCAATCCGATGTACTGGGTTGTTGAAGGATTTCGGTGGTTGCTGTTAGGCAAAGGCCATGGTCCTGATACATTCATGCTAATACCAGTTGGCCTGGTGATGATACTGCTCATTTCAGGTCTGTTTATTTTCCGTCGTACCGAGCGAACTATTGTGGATTGGCTGTAGGTTATGTCTGATATCGCAATCCAACTTGAAAATCTGGGCAAGTGTTATCGCATTCGTTCGCCTCTGGAGCAGAGCAGGACATTCGGTCAATCGCTGCGGCAGTTCGTGTTTTCTCCGTTCGACTATCTCCTCACGACCTTGAGAAAACCTACTGAAGCAGAACTGGTGTGGGCGCTGAGAAATGTCTCGCTGGACATTAGACGCGGAGAAGTTGTTGGTGTTATTGGCCGTAACGGTGCAGGGAAAAGTACGCTACTCAAATTGCTTTCCCGCATCACCGATCCCAGTACTGGCCAAGCAAACATCTATGGACGGGTGGCTTCTTTGTTGGAGGTGGGGGCTGGATTCCATGGAGAGCTGACGGGCCGGGAAAATGTTCACCTCAATGGGGCTATCCTTGGCATGGGACGACGGGAGGTGAAACGTAAGTTTGATGAAATTATTAGTTTTGCTGGTGTTGAGCGATTTGTTGATACGCCAGTAAAACGTTACTCGAGTGGGATGTACCTGCGGTTGGCGTTTGCGGTGGCAGCCTACCTGGAACCGGAGATTTTGTTAATTGACGAGGTGCTTGCAGTTGGAGATGCTGAATTTCAAAAACGATGTCTGGGCAAGATGGAAGATGTCAGTCGGTCAGGGCGAACCGTGTTGTTTGTTTCTCATCAAATGCAGAATATTATCCGCTTATGCGATCGCGCCATCCTGCTCTCCCATGGCATGCTTGCAGCCGATGGTCCTGCGGAGACAGTCGTTGCCAAATACTTATCCACAGAACTCGGTACCACCGCAAAACGCGAGTGGACAAACCGGCAAACGGCCCCCGGTAATGACTTTGTGCGCGTGCGTTCAGTCCGCGTTGTCGATTGCAACGGACAAACCCATGAAACCTTTGACGTGCGGTCCGCAATTGGCATTGAAATCGTCTTTGAAATTTTCGAGCAACGGTGCAAGTTTGTTCCCATGCTAGCGGTTTACGACGATCGGGGAACGCATCTGTTTAACGCATTAGACACCGATCCAGTCTGGCACACCCCCCAAAAAGAAGGGTGCTACACCAGTACAGCCTGGATTCCTGGCAACTTGCTCGCAGAAGGCACAATGACAGTGACGATTCTGCTCAGTACGCATTCGTCAGGTAAAGCCATAAAGCAAGCATTAGCCCGCGAAGCAGTTGCCTTTCAAGTCATCGATCCGATTGAAGGGAATTCAGCACGGGGTGACTATAATGGCCCCTGGGGAGGAGCTGTACGTCCCTTATTGCATTGGACAATGGAATGTATCGATCGAGCGTTGATTTGGTAATGGGGTCAGGAGCTAGACGTCCTCAGTAGCCTTCCTCGGCCATGAACCTGTATAACTCCTCAGCCACAACTTGATGTCCATCAACAGATAAGTGCTTATCTGTACGTCCAAAGAGTGCCTGTTGCTTGTGTTCCTGGAGGACAGAGAGCAGATCGATGAAGGGAATATTGTGTTCTTCAAGAAAACTCGACATCACCTCTTGCGGTTTCGTAGAAACAAACTCTCCCGCTCGAATTCCATAGCTTTCTTCCGCACCAACAATTTGGCCCTCAATTTGGCCAGCAAACGGCATTAAGACAACAATTAATTGCTTGGCATCGTCAGTCACTTCTTGGTTCAATTCAAGCAAAAATGACTGAGTGCGCCTGATATCTTCCCAGTCATCCTGACTATATCGATCTTTGAAGACAGACATAACATTATTTCTAACCCGATCCTGATGCCTTGAATCCCATTGACTCAATCTTGGTTCAAGCGAGGGTGAGAGTCCATAATTTTGTTTGCCAGATAACTTGTCAACAACGCGCATCGCAAAGTGCTTGATGATATGTACCACGATCGATCCCAGCTCTTCTTGCCAATATTGTCTTAACTCTATGGCTGCACTACCTCCAGCAAGCGTCCAAATCACATTCCGATCGTAATTAAATTTTGGTTTGATTCTTTCTGTCGTTCCATCTTGACTCAATACAATTCTGCCATCGTGGTAGAGCCGAGCATCATCATTAAAGTCATTAAGAACATAGAAAAATGCAAAGACATACTCAGGATCGAAGAATTGCTTAAAATGCCTGTATGTCAGCATGTACCTGGCAGGGGAGTGGCCCGAAATACCGAGGTTAATGCATTGACAACCCGCTTTTATAGTGCTGGCCAGGAGTTCGCTCAAATTTTGATTCGGGAGCACTAAAGCGCCCTCTAGCATGCTGTCACCAATAAACATGACTGTTAAGTCCGACTGAACGTTTAAAGAATCGCGCAGAACGATACCCAGGTCATCAGTTTTAAAATCATGATCGGTCCCATCGTTGGCTTTATCGCTGAATTGATGATTGGGACGGAAATAATACCCTAATATTCTATGATTAATAACCCGAGTGGGAGTGTAAGAATACCGGCTAGATAAATAAGCCCGTAAGCCTATTTCTCCGATCGCTAAACCGATAACGATTGAAGTCAAACTCAGACAAAATAGTCCTAATTTCTCTAAGATAGGTCTCATATAAAAATCCTGAGTTATTCATAAGATCTTCGAGATGGCACTGCTTGAAAATTCAGATTTCCAAAATCTGGTGATTGACCAAAATTGAACTCTGTATAGTACATGGTTTGAAAAATTCTTTTGCAGGCTTTGTCTTGCAAGGCTTCCAAACCAGCTCTTTCCTGAGTCCTCTCACTAACGTATTCGGTTTTCGTGGCATAGGGATTAGACCTGTCTGAGAACTGGAGTGGAAGCCCCCCTGAGGGGGGCTTCCACTCCAATTTCCGAATGAGTCTATTGAATAACTTGCCCAAATCACGTACGCTGGAGTCTGTCTCAATCGCGATATGTCGCCTGGTTTGACGTCTTAAACTATCGATTCTTATGCCTAAATCCAGCACTGTTGATATACATTACCAAACATTTGTAGGCTGCGATCGCGATCGCGGAGGCAGGTCTTGAACAGGTTCCACTGCCCCATCTTCAAATATGAATTTTCTTACTGTTAGACTTCTCTGACCCCAAATCTTTAACTTAACAAAGCCCTGGATTCAATCTGCTATTTTCTCAGTTCAGCAAGCACAAGACATTGGAGAGAAGATGAATATTTTGGTTACTGGTGGTGCTGGCTTCATTGGCTCCCATTTAACTGAGCGTTTGCTAGCCCAGCGCGATCGCGTTTTGGTCATTGACAACTATGCGACCAGCCGTCGAGACACGCTAGCTACACCCGAAGAAAACCTGGAAATCCTGGAAGCCAGCATCGCCGATACCGATAAAATTGACAACACATTCGATCGCTTTCAGCCAGAAATTGTCATTCACTGTGCCGCCTCCTATAAAGATCCAGAGAATTGGTTGGAAGACAGCCAGACTAACGTTACCGGCACAATCAACATCGTCAAAGCAGCAAGACGCCTTGGCGTGAAACGCTTTATCTACTTCCAAACGGCATTGTGCTACGGCAACTATCCCAAAGAACAACCCATTCCCCTCACTCATCCCCTGGAACCAGAGAGCAGCTATGCCATCAGCAAAACAGCAGCAGAGCAGTATATTGCATTGAGCGGATTAGAGTTTCTCTCATTTCGGCTGGCCAATATCTACGGTCCCCGTAATCTCAGCGGCCCCATTCCGACGTTTTATCAGCGCCTGACAGCAGGAAAGTCCTGTTTTGCCGTCAACACCCGCCGTGACTTCGTCTTTATTGACGATCTCGTTCAGGTGATAATTCAGGCAGTGCAAGGACAAGGCCATTCAGGCTACTATCATATTGCTTCTGGAACGGACTACTCAATCCGCGAGCTATACGATGCAGTAGCTGCCTTAATCGGTATTGACCAACCGGTCGAAGAACGGGAGAAAGGTGCCGATGATGCACCTACGATCCTGCTCGACCCAACTAAAACCGAGGCTGAGTTCAGCTGGAAAGCCACAACCCCATTAAAGACTGGGATTGCAAAAGCGGTCGAGTGGTACAAAATATATGGGGTTGGACAGACTTATACCCACTTGAAAATGAAAGAATAGGAACAGTTTTGTGACCAACCGATTGCAATCCCAGAGAATTCTGGTTGTTGGCGGTGCTGGTTTCATTGGCAGCAACCTGGTTCGTCGTTGTTTGTACGAGAAATGCACGCAAATCGTCGTCGTTGACAATCTTCTATCTTCTGAACGAGACAACCTGCCTGAAGATGAACGGATAGAACTATTGATTGGTTCTATTGCAGAGGATGCAGTTTTAGCACAGCTACCAGACTCGTTTGATTATGTATTTCATCTTGCCACGTATCATGGCAATCAATCCTCAATTGCCAATCCTCTCGCTGACCACAACAATAACCTGATTACCACACTCAAGCTATACGAGCACTTGAAAGATTGGCGGACACTGAAAGCGCTAGTTTATGTCTCAACCGGTTGTGCATTAGCCGCTAAGGGAACTGTTTTTGCCAAAGCAGTGATGGAAGATGGCCCCATCCCCCTAGATTTCGATAGCCCTTATCAAATTTCTAAGGTGGTGGGTGAGATGTATTCTCTGTATTACCACCAACGACATGGACTGCCCGTAGTCCGCGCTCGTTTCCAGAATGTCTATGGACCTGGGGAAGTATTGGGAGCAGGTCAGTGGCGGGGCACGCCTGCAACAATCTGGCGCAATGTGATGCCGACATTTATTTATCGTGCGCTCAAACAGCAACCCCTTTTAATTCACGGTCAGGGGAAAAGCACGCGAGACTTCATTTATGTAGATGACATTGTAGAAGGTTTGGTTCGCTGTGCCTTAACAGACGGAATTTCAGGAGATGTCTTTAATTTGGCGTCCGGAGCAGAAGTTTCGATTCTAGAGCTCGCTGAAACGATCAATCGTCTAACAAATAATCCAGCTGGGATTGAATTGGTTCCCGCACGCAATTGGGACCGCTCGATTAACCGCTTTGGTAGTCCAGAAAAAAGCCGACAACAGCTGGGCTTTGAGACCAGAGTCGATCTGGAAACTGGAATCACCAGGACAATTGGCTGGACAAGGGAAAATTTGACTCGTATAGAATCTTATATTCAACAGCACCATGCTTTCCATTCAGTTGAATTTTAAGGGATGCAACGATCGTGCTCTCATCCCAAAATTCAAACACAACTTGGCAGGTTATAGCAGAAGGCAGGAGGCAGAGGGCAGAGGGCAGAAGGGAAAGGTTGACTCCGTCTGGTTTTGAGTTTGTTGTTCTGTCCTACATCTATTTTCGTAGTGCTATATTTTGAAAGCCTTGTTCTGCAAGACTTTCAAAATAACCCTTTTCCCCGTTCTGGCACAAAGAAATGGGGGTTAGCGCCCCCTTCGGAGGCGCTAACCTTCCAAGTCGTGAAATAGCCCATTTCGCAGTCCAGCACGAAAAAACAAGGGTTAGTCCCCCTTCGGGGGACTAACCTTCCAAGAGGTGTTCAAAATTGACACAGCACTGGAGCACAAACGGAGTGATTGTATAGCACTACGGTGTTGAGTTAGGACATTATGCTTGGGTGAAAGGGAAAGGGGAATGGGGAACAGGGAACGGTAAAACGTCTTAACCTATAGCTGTAGTGCTATACAAGCCTTTCAAGGCAAGGCTTTCAGAATGACTGTCAAGTCGTATATAGCGGTTCCCGTGCGACTGAAGTACATGGAAATATGCCTCTGCCTTCGGCATGAGCATATTTCCATACCTCGCTAGCCTGAGAATTGCGATAAATTTTCTCAGCTGAGATCGGGTTTCTTCATCCGTCCAAGGGTGAAAAGACCCGCGATTCCGACTGCACCTAAGGCAAGCAAAGATCCGGATTCAGGCGTTTTTACAGGCGTATCAAATGTGAAGTTATCCATACTCACAACATGAGAACCTCGAATCTCAACGTAGGCGATATTCTCTGCTGAGACCGAAAGTTCAGCTGCTGAAGGAGCGTGACCGGGTTGCCAGCCTGTGGTAAAACTGTCAGAATCCAATTCTTCTCCTGAGCGAGAAAAAGCAGTCAGGGTTATAGTCTCACTCTCGATGGATGCATCTCCGGCCCACATAGAAACAGAAGTGACGGTGGCGGATGCAAGCGTTTCTGGTACAAAGAAATCGGCTCGAAGCATCCCATAGTCTGTACTGCTGGCTGGACCAAATGCAATACTGTAATTGTCGGAGCCTACAATCCCAGCAAATCCATTCTGGAAGTAAGCAAGATAGCCAAGAGAATCGTTATTAAAAACAACTCCTTCTGATTGATAAAGGTCACCGGAAACACTTCCAAGCAAGCCTGAAAACTCAGTCCCTTCAAAGGTGATTGTTGCTGCTTTGCTTTCAGGAGATACAAATAGACAGGCAAGAGAAACAAGTCCGCTTAAACCAAGTTTCCAGAGCTTCATAAGATTTATCCCGCAGTGAGTTAGATTGTCTTCGATCGAGCATTGCCTGCTAGTTCTTGGGGGTATGAGACTAAACTGGCAGCGGCAAAATACACCCTTTAATTCGTACCTAAAAGTTGTGGCTATACTGCATTGAAAGAGTGCTTTCAATTGTTCTCAGACTTCTGTCAGTCAACCAGCCCCTTCTTCATTCCATACTAGTCAAGCTTGCTTGCCGTCGTCGGTGGGAAAGGTGGGAGCTTGAAGAACAAAAAAGTGGGAAAAGTGGGAGAAGGGAATGGGATTAGCAATCCCCTGACCAGGAGACCGCTTTACTATCAATTTTGGTTCTACACCATAATTTTGTGTGCAATCGCAAAGTTTAGTCAGTCGAAATTCCTATTCAGATGTAGAGTTTGACTGTCTGAGACCTGACAAAAAAAGATTGAGGTAGACGCAAGAGCTATAGGTAGAAGAAAAAGCTAAAAGCTATATTCAGAAAGCTTCTCAGCTCTTATAACTCTTCATTTTGTATCAAAAGAGTGGTAGAACCTTGATTTTTATCAAAAGCAATGTCTGTTTGCAGTTTCACACCCTGTTAGATCCATTTTAACCTCAGAAATTTTCGTTTGAGTCTTGGCAAACTTCTGAAAATTCCTCCGCTAACTTGCTGATATCCAAACCAGTGCTTTGCCTAAACAACATAAAGGATTTACCAAAAATTCATCAAGGATTTACCCGCAATTTATCAAGTATGTTGCCAGGAATAATACTCCTTTTCTAAATTTCTAGCTCGGCTTTAGTAGCCGATTACGCCACATCAGAAATACATCAGAAATTAGGTGCAGAAAATCACTCTATTTCATTCAAGAGCGTATTATTTATCTTCGTTATTCTGCTCGAAAGTGCAAAGACCTTCATTGGTGTTCCTATGCCTTAGAAAACCGCCTGGCTCCCTACTGCTGTGAGAGTGCTATCGTACGAAACGGGTTAACAGTGAAGTTTCCAGGGTGTAATCCGCGAGTATTCAGAATGCTTCCCTGAGTCTGTTGCCCATCCTGCTGGTCAATTAGCCCATAGACACGACTTGGAAGGTTAGCGCTCCCTAAGGGAGCGCTAATCCCCATTTCTTCGTGCTAGAACGGGAAAATGGGTTATTTTGTGACAGCCTTGCTCAGCAAGGCTGTCACAATAACCTTCCAAGTCGTGTATAGAAGGAAGACCCATTAGCAGTAATCGGTTCTGGTATAGTAGGCACAAGATTGTTGGGGAAGAATGTAGGGTGGATTTTGGGACCCAATTCTCTTCGCTAGCAGGCAACTGCTGAAAAGCTGATAAATGAGTTACAGTTCATCTGCTCGCCTTCGCAAGAATACACCAGCCAATTAACATCTTCACTAAACGAGTTGAATTCTGAGGAGTGTTGATGACGTTCAATTTAACCCTTATGGAGTGTCCAACTTGCCGATCGGGAAATTTCCAAATTCAATCTGACAGGCTTGTTTGCATCCAGTGCACTGCTACTTTTGCCATTCGCGATCGCATCGCCTGTTTCTTGCAGCAATTTAATGACTATACTGCTAACTACGAGCAGATCTGTACTGACGATCTGGTAACCCCCAAAACTCCTTCCATTGTCAAACAAATCTTTACCCAGCTTGTTCAGGAGCGGGCTAGGGGTATCACCTGTGATTTGGGATGTGGAGACGGCTATGTCATCCAAAGGGTCGAGAGTCCTGAAAAAATTGCCGTAGACATTGCCTTTGATTATCTGAAGCGTTTACCTGAATCAATGATGCGGATCTGGGGCGAGGTTGAGACCGTTCCCTTGGCCTCTGGCTGTATTGAAACCATTATTTGTACAGATGTCCTGGAACATGTGCAAGATGCAACGCTGCTTGCTCGAGAGATCGATCGCTTGCTCCAACCTGAGGGAAAAGTTTTGCTTGCATTTCCCTTCGAGCAAGATCTAAGTGTATATGATTTGCCAGAGTATAAAGCAAAATACGCAAAATACAAATACGTTCATCTCCGTTCTGTTGACGATGTGCTCATCACTGAACTGTTTCCAGAATTTGAAGTGCGTTTTTCCCATCTGATTGTAGAAGGCATGAAATTTATGGAATTTAAGCCTTATCCAATCAAATTTGTTGAATTGGTACGTCGGAATAGATAAGACAGTATGTGCGGTATTTGTGGCATTGTTCTGAAGGATCGCGATCGCACCATCAATCCCACGATTCTCAACCCAATGACTGATGTCCTCCAGCATCGAGGTCCCGATGACCGGGGCACTCAGATCTGGAACAATGTTGCCTTTGGTCATCGGCGGCTTTCCATTGTGGATCTAGAAGGCGGACATCAACCGATGGGCAGCGCCGATGGCAGCGTCTGGATTACCTATAATGGCGAAATCTACAACTACATTGAGCTGCGCAGCGAGCTGATTCAGCGCGGCTATAAGTTTCGCACCTATTCAGATACTGAGGTACTGCTTTATCTCTACGCTTGTTATGGTCTGGGGATGTTCCAGCGGCTCAATGGTATGTTTGCTTTTGCGCTCTACGATATGCCCAAACGACAGATTTTGTTGGGACGCGATCGCATGGGCGAGAAACCCCTCTATTACTATCAAGATCGCCAACAGTTTCTCTTTGCCTCCGAAATCAAGTCCATCTTGAAAGTTCCAGGCGTACAAGCCGAAGCGGACCCCACAGCAATCCATGAATATCTCACCTTCCAGTACTGTCTAGACGATAGAACGCTATTTAAAAATATCCGCAAACTGAAACCCGCCAACTACCTGCTGCTGAACCATACTGGCAAGATCCTAGACTGTGGCGAATATTGGTCTCTCGGTTTTGAAGAAGACCATTCCCGCGATGAAGAATACTACATTAACGAATTGCGTTTCATCCTGGAAGATGCAGTTAAAATCAGACTCCGTAGCGATGTTCCAGTCGGCACCTATCTCAGCGGTGGACTGGATTCCAGCATTGTCTCTTCTATGGCTGCAAAGCTACTGGGACAGGGTCTCCCTGCCTTCACAGGGTACTTCGCCGAGGGCGAGCAGTTTAGCGAAGTGTCTTACGCCCAAACAGTGGCTCAGCAAAACGGTAGCGAGCACCATCTCATTTGCCCGACTGCAGACGATTTTGCCGCCAAACTTTCTCAGATCATTTACCACATGGACGAGCCCGCTGCTGGGCCTGGGGTCTTCCCACAACTGATGGTCTCGGCTCTGGCCAGTCAGCAGGTCAAAGTGGTGCTGGGCGGACAAGGCGGAGATGAGATCTTTGGCGGCTACGCCCGCTATCTTATTATGTATTTAGAAGCAAGTATCAAGGGATCGATCTTTGAATCTCAAGATCCCCAACAGCACATCGTCACGCTGGGAAATGTTCTACCCAATCTATCTGTATTGCAGCAATATGTGCCGATGTTGAAACAGTTCTGGAGTCGAGGATTATTCGATCCCGTCGAGCAACGTTACTATTCTCTAGTCTCTCGTATCCCCAGTTTAGAACAATATTTCACGGCAGAGTTTTTAGCAGCTCGAGATGAAACTGCCATTTATGCAGCATTTGAGCATCAATTCAATGATATCCTTTCCAGGATTTCCACAGGGGAATCGGCTTTGCTCAACCGCATGACGTCCTACGATTTGAGAACCTTATTGCAATCTCTGCTGCATGTGGAAGATCGAATGAGTATGGCCGTTTCGTTGGAGTCACGGCTGCCGTTTCTGGATCATCGCATTACTGAGTTGATGTTTCGAATGCCACCCTTGTTTAAGTATCGCGAAGGCAAACCCAAAGCAGCCCTGCTGGCAGCAACAAAAACATTTTTGCCGGAACAGGTGATTAACCGCAAAGATAAAATGGGTTTTCCAGTACCCTTTATTGAATGGGTACAAGGATCGCTGCAGTCATTCGTAGCCGATATTTTATTGGGGGAGACTGCACGCCAACGCGGAATTTATCAGCAGGCTGGCATAGAACAATTGCTGCAAGGAGAAAAAAGATTTGGACGATCTTTGTGGGGTTTGTTGTGTCTTGAACTGTGGTTTAAAACATTTATTGATTCGCCATTAAACTGATAAGAATAACTTGGCTCCTATATTTTAACGATGGCACCGATAAAAATTCTTTTGCTTTACGCCCAATCATCCCAAAATAAAACCCTTTCCTATCAAATAGGGTGGCCTAAGCATTTTCAGCGTCACGCTAAGTTTCAGTGCATTTCGATTGATGTCTTAGAGCAGGGACGAATACAGTTTTGGTGCAATCGTATCCGGTTACAACTCGCAAGATTTGATGCGATTGTACTACTGCATTCGGTATTTTCCAATAGCTGTGCGTTGACAGGAAGGTTGTTTGATGCTGTCCAGGCTACAACTCAGCCCAAAGCCTATTTTATTGGCAATGAATACAAACTCATGCCAGAAAAAATGGCTTTTTGCGAAGCGCTGAATGTGGCTTTGTTGGTGACCATGAATCCGAACCCAGCCGCCCAGACTCTGTATCGCGATCGCCTGAATTGTGCAGTCACCTGCATTCCCAGTGCGGGGCTGGATACTGAGATCTTCTACCCAACCACGACTTGGGAAAATCGTCCCATTGATCTTGGCTATCGTTCCTACGAATCGCCTCTTTATTTAGGACATAATGAGCGGCGTGACATCGCTGATAGTTTCTTGAAATATAACGACCGATACAATTTAAGTTTGGATATCTCGTTGGATCCGACAAAACGTTTTGTGCCTATTGACTGGGCCAAGTTCCTGAACCAATGCAAAGGCCAATTGGGCACAGAAGCAGGGGGGGATTACTTTGAGCTGACCGATACAATTCGCAATCAGGTTAACCAATATCAGAAAGCCCATCCTGGGGCTACGATGGATGAGATTTTTCAAAAGTTTTTCAAAGAGTACTCCAATCCTGTGCCGATCAGAACTATTAGCGGGCGACATGTCGAAGCAGCTGGGACGAAGACACTACAAATCTTATTTGAGGGTGAATATATTGGTTATTTTCAGCCTGACAAACATTATATTTCACTCAAAAAGGACTGTAGTAATATTGATGAGGCGATCGCTAAGTTTCTTGATAAAAGCTATTCCAGAGAAATTATAGAAAATGCTTACAAAATGGCCACTCATGAGTTAACGTATGAAGCCCTGATCGATCGATTTTATCAAGCCCTAGCACTGATATTATAAGAGGGTATTAGAGAGGGTGTTTGAAAAGTATTGGCCCCCCCTAGCCCCCCTTTCTCAAGGGGGGAACACCGGCCAAAAGTCCCCCTTTTTAAGAGGGATTTAGGGGGATCGAGAGCGTCTTGTTACCGATCTTAGACCTTTTCAAACATCCTCTGAGAAGTATTGGATTCCCCCTAGACCTCCTTGAAAAAGAGGAGAATTACAGTCAAAATCCCCCTTTTTGAGGGGGATTTAAGTTGAGGAAAGGTCTTGAGTGAGAGCAAAGATGAACGTTTTACGGCTTGCAAAACGAAAGTGGGTTGACACTCCTTTCGTCAAAAAACTCTGGGAGAATAAGTTACTGACCGCTCTCACTCTGCAAAGCAGTCAGCTGAGGACTTTGGGATTAAAAAAGTTTACCCAGTGGAATTCTGTTCTGTTAAATGTGTGGGTGCGCGATCGGTTGAACTGCCATACCTACACTCTCCTCAATGAGGCAGATTTACGGACCACCCGAAAATCAGATCGGGTTTTTGTGTTTGGTTCTGGTTATTCGCTCAACGATATTTCTCCTGCTGAGTGGCAGCAGATTGCAAAGCACGACACCTTGGGATTTAGCGGTTTCATCTACCAGCAATGGATTCGAGTCGATTATCATTTAATTCGGGGTTGGGTGGAAACGATAGATGGAGCGTTGCGGGCCCGGAATCACACTCTAGATTTTGCCAGGACGTTGAATGAGAATCCCCACTTCCAAAATACAATTCTGATTATGCAAGGAGAGTATGTTGGGCAATTTTGTAATTCGTTGATTGGATATCGTCTTTTGAAACCTGGAAGCCGAATATTCCGCTATACCACAGTTAGAAAGCCTGGACTGCCAACTCGCTCGTTGCAAGAGGGGTTGTGCCATAATCCTGGCACCCTTGCAGATGTTGTCAATTTTGCTTATTGTTTGGGTTGGAAAGAAATTGTACTAGTGGGTGTAGACTTGTATGACTCGCGTTATTTTTGGCTGAAGCCTGATGAAACCCTTGCTTTTGACCAGGAGACCGGGATGTTAGTCCCCAGCAAACAGAACACTCGCGATATTCGATACGATCGAATGCACAATACTGCTAGCAATGGCGTTGTCAAAGTCATGGGTCAGTGGCGAGAGTTTATGGAGCAGGAGGGCGTACACTTGAGTGTCTATAACCCACGCTCGCTGATGGCGGACGTTATGCCTGTATATCAAGGGAAGTGAGACACACAGAGGCATTGCTGGAATGACGATAGAGTCGCTGTCGCAGCAGTCTGCAAGAACTTTGGTTGGGGCGTTAGGAACCAAGGTTTTGCGTAAGCTTGGTTTGTACTCAGGGAAACCTCGCGTAATGGATTCCCCCAGACCTTTGGATATGACGCCTGCTGAAGTTTTTGGGGAGTTTACAACAGACGATGGTCGGCAGTTGCCGCTTTATCAAGGCTATCGCGATCGCATTAAGGCCAATTGGAGATTGGATGCCTGGCCGACCATTGCCCTCATGAACGTGCGAGACCGGATTCCTTTGAGTGCTGAGGCGAACGCTCTGGTGAAGGCTCTGGAAGCTGGAGCCACCTTGCCAGCGAGTCTAGATCAGTTTTCGGCAACCGTTGCACAGCTGGCACGCCAATATCCTCATGAGTTGATTCAATCTGATATTGTTTCACCGATAACGCAACAACCAGTGATTGCGGCGCGTTTAACCTCGCAACAAGCGGACTCAATGGCCCAGTATTACCGTAACTATGCCTCTGCCACCTTATCGCAGTATTTCTGCTGGCATCAGCCGTCAGACATTGAAACGCTCTCTGTGTTGGAAACTGGATGTGGCATGGGCTATGCGGTCGCCGCTATGGCTGCCTTGGGCGTTCGGCGATCGGTTGGCATTGATGCTGTGGAGCGCGATTATCGCTGCATCGCCGAAAGACCCGCTGTCTCAGAAAGGCTTGGGTTGAGCCAGCCTGCAATTGCCTCTCGATTAAAAATATTGCCTGGGGATATTCACCAACTCCCTTTCGATAACGATCGGTTCGATCTAATTTATAGTGCCTCTGTTTTAGAACATATCCACGATCTGAGGGCCGCCTTTGCTGAGATGGCTCGCGTCCTGGTACCGGGAGGGATTATGATTCACAGTGTCGATCCTTATTTTTCTCCTAGAGGCGGGCACGCAAGCTGTACGCTCGATTTTCCCTGGGGGCATGTTCGGTTGACTCCTTCGGAGTTCCGGCGCTATCTTCAGGAATTTAGACCGTATGAGTACGAACAAACAATGGACAGATATGAATCCTTATTTAATCGGCCTCGTGTCTCATTGCACGAGATCGAACAATTCATTGGCAGGGCTGGGTTGAGCGTGCTGTCCTGGGAAGAAAATTGGGTCACCGATCATTTACCTTCCAACCAGATCTGGCAGGAGGCGAATCAAATTTATCCCTCAATTGGTATTCGGGATCTGGCAGTCAATCGCCTCAGTTTGGTATTGACCAAACTTTGACAGGCGCGATCGCAGAATAAATTAATGATGAATCTGGATGATAAAGTTATATTAATCACAGGTGGCACAGGCTCCTTTGGTAAGAAGTTTGTCGAGGTTGTACTCCACCGTCACCAACTGCGGAAGGCCATTGTTTTCAGCCGCGATGAGCTGAAACAATATGAAATGGAGCAGGAGTTTAACTCGCCCGCAATGCGCTACTTTATTGGTGACGTGCGCGATCGCGATCGGTTGTGCTTAGCCATGCGCGGCGTAGACTACGTCATTCACGCAGCAGCACTCAAGCAGATTCCTGCTGCCGAATACAACCCGATGGAATGCATCAAAACCAACATTGATGGCGCTAACAATGTCATTCAGGCCGCTATCGACCAGGGGGTTAAGAAAGTCATTGCCCTCTCCACCGATAAAGCCGTCAACCCCATTAATCTCTATGGTGCCACCAAATTAGCCTCCGACAAACTCTTCGTCGCAGCCAACAACATTTCTGGCGGCACGATCACGCGTTTTTCCGTCGTCCGCTATGGCAATGTGGTTGGCTCCAGAGGATCGGTCGTTCCCTTCTTCCAAAAGCTGATTCAGGCAGGGGCCACCGAACTGCCCATCACCGATCCGCGCATGACCCGGTTTTGGATTACCCTACAACAGGCCGTTGACTTTGTGCTCAATAGTTTCGAGCGCATGCAGGGCGGAGAAATCTTTGTTCCTAAGATTCCTTCGATGAAAATCACCGATCTGGTAGAAGCGCTAGCCCCTGGAATGCCCACTAAGATCATCGGTATTCGACCGGGAGAAAAACTGCATGAAGCCATGGTCTCCCATGAAGCCGCTCATTTGACGCTCGAATTCTCTGACAGCTACGTCATTACCCCAACAATTGAGTTTCCTCATTCAGTTGACTATAGCTGCAATGCCGTCGGCGATCGCGGTCTACCCGTAGCCGACGAATTTCAATACAGCTCCGATAAAAACACAGACTGGCTCACCAGTTCCCAACTTTTGGCAATGTTGAAACACTGATTTACGCTGGAAGGAGGGGGGTACCTTCACACCATTCCGTACATGCACTTGTCTAGACTCTGGGAAATAGTTGCCTTTTACTCAATTAGATCCCAGCTGACAGGCGTCCCTATTTTCAGATCGACTTTAACTTTTTTCCCTAATAAAATGTCTTGATACTTAGGCGGTAATCCCCAACCTGGCCGAATGGCACGCAGGTTATCCCGAGTAAACCGATCTCCTGCCTTCATATCGTTGGCAACATAGAGCGATCGCCGAAATAATAATGAACTTTGCTCAGCTTGAGTGGTGCCATACTGGATCGTCCCTAAACCCTGCCAGGCCCGTTGCGACTCCACGACCAATTGCTTCATTTCATCGGGTTCCAGAGAAAATGCCGCATCCACACCTCCCTCGGCCCGACAGAGCGTAAAATGCTTTTCGATCGCGGTAGCCCCTAAGGCAACACTGGCAACCGCCACCCCAACCCCCAACGTATGATCGGATAATCCGACTTGCACATCAAAAAGTTCTTGCAGGTGAGGAATGGTCCGGAGATGACTGTTTTCTGGAGAGGCAGGGTAAGTACTGGTGCATTTGAGCAACACAATGTCCTGGCAGCCATTTTCCCGGACTATCCGCACAGTGTCATCCAGATCGGCAAGACTGGCCATGCCAGTAGAGATAATCATTGGTTTGCCCGTGCTGGCAACTTTACGGATGAGGGGAATATCCGTATTTTCAAAGGAGGCAATTTTATAACAGGGAACCTTCAAAGACTCCAAGAAATCCACAGCTGTGAGGTCAAATGGGGTACTAAAACCAATTATGCCTAATTCCTCGCACCGTTTAAAGATGGGTTCATGCCACTCCCACGGCGTATGGGCCTTTTGGTAAAGCTCGTACAGAGAGTGCCCGCACCACAAACTATTCGGATCGTCAATACAGAATTCTCCTTCCTTGATATCCAGCGTCATGGTATCCGCAGTATAGGTCTGAATTTTGAGGGCGTGTACTCCCGATTTTGCCGCTGCGTCTACAATGGCCAAAGCACGGTCTAAGGATTGGTTGTGGTTGCCAGACATTTCCGCAACGATGAAGGGAGGGGTGTTGCGTCCAATTTCCCGATCTTGAATCTGGATCTCTTGCATAATTTTCACCTTGGCCGACTTGAGTTTGCCATCCCTATTATTCTCGATAGCGAGCCAAAACAAACGCTTCCGCTGCTCTCATACCAGCAGTTGCTCCTCGCCAACGGGCTAAATGTTCGACTGCATCCAAAGATCGGGGATGGGGATAAGGACGCATTTCCGATGCATAAGCTTCCAATGCGTTTAGCTTTAAGTTCAGCGTATCTGAGATATCCACAAACCAGTTCGGGTTAAATCCAGATGATGCAGCGGCCACCTGCCATTCCGTACTGGAAGGAACTTCAAAAAAGAGAAGGGCCTGAGTTGGGCAATCGGGAAGGGGACGAGCAGCAGTAACCACTGCTTCGCTAATCCGCCGATGATCGATATTTAAATCTCCTGGATGATGCGTGTAAATACGCTCCGGTAAAAATTCTTGAATAACGGGTTCAATGACTTTAATAATATCGAGTAGATCGCAGCTATCCAGTCGATTATCGGGGAAATCTAGCAATTTTAAAGAGCTTACTCCTAATATCTCGCTTGCATGATGAGCAGCCTTAGCGAGATCCGAAAGTTCGGTCATTTGTTTTTCTCGATTTCTCTGAACATCGCGACTAGTCACACCTTCGGCCAAGATTAAAACGCGAACTATATCGCCTTGCTGAGCGTGTTTAGCAATTGTTCCGCCACAACCGAGAACTTCATCATCCGGATGAGATCCTATAATCAGAACATTCATGTAGACTCTCTAAGATCTCAAAATTGATTTTTGCCAATTATCAAGTAGCCATTTTTTTTAAATTGAAAATATCCCTGTTTGTTGATTTCTGCTTGTACAGATTGTGTCACCTGCTCTTCAATTTGTTCATTGTAATAAGTAGTAGAACGGTAAAATTCCATGAATATATCTGCGCTAGGGAATTTCACAATATTATGAAAAAAGTGGATCTCTACATCCCAAAAGTGGTCGCGGAAGTAAGGCTCTAAAACGTTAGGTCCAAACTCAAAGCATTCCTCAACTTGAGATGGAATTTGAGTAAATTGCTTGATGAACTCTACCATTCCATGCGGTTTGTAAGGTGTAAAAATAATTAAGCTTCCCTCCTTTTTCAAGGAATGGCGCATTGTATCCATTACTTTTACGCGATCGCTAGCGTAATAAATCGAGTAAGTAGAATGAGAAATATCGTATATCTTAGTGCAAAAATCTCGTTCAATAAATCGATCTAAATCGATCATGTCTCCCGTTACTGTTTGGATATTATCCAGATGGTTTTCCTGGGCTTTTCTATTTAGAGTTTTCACCGACCCTTCTGAAATATCAATTGCTGAAACAGTTCCTTCTCTACCAATTTTTTTCGCAAAAGTAAGTGATTGAGCACCATTCCCACAACCAACATCTAATACATTGTCGCCTTGTTTGACATGAACTTTTGACCAGAACCACTGGTTAAAATCAGTAGATGAATATTCTGCATTCAACTTCAGTCGGGTTGCTAAACTCAGTGAAGAAGTTGCCTGTTCTAGCAGTTGTCCTTCGTATCTCATAGAAAATACCCCCAGAATAAAGTTTAGTCAGTTTCAATACAACAATTCTTAAGTATCCTATCAGTTAGATAAAGCTGGATGAGTCTTAGCCATTCAGTCTAGCAGATTTAATTGGAGCCATTAGTACAGCAATCTAATTTGACTGGTAAACTCTAGATAGCTGAACGCCTGATTCTACAAGGATCGATTTTTACAACTTTTTACGACTGATCTCATATTGCTGTATCTCTTGATTAGTATCGCTTGAATTTAAGCAACCTGATTCAACTATTAATCAGTCAGCATCGTTAACTTCTTTTCTGCGAATTTTTTTGATTATTTTTAATATATAGATTTCTCCATTCATTTCAAAAAAGGCAGGATAACGTTCGTTATCTACAACTCGAAAGAGGTTAAACTGTTCCTCGATCGTGCGATCGGGATCTAAACAACTATCTTTCGGAGTTCGCCGCCGGTAGTAAGTCGATTCTCCAGATTGCTTTTCCCCTAATCCTACAATGGTTGGGTATCTTTGCACAAACTCTAAACACATCTCAATTGATTTGTTGGCTTGAAGTTTACGCAGTTCGTCGATCAGTTCATGTCCCTGGAATTTCAATCTATCTTGAAGGTAAATTTTACCACTGTCTATATGTTCTTCTGCTTCAAATAACGTAATTGGAATCTCATTCTTTCCTTCCAGAATTTGCCAGGTGAGAGGCGACCAGCCTTTCCCTTCAGGTAGGTCGCTCTCATGAACAACTAGATTGTGGATGTTTCTTTTTAATATTTCAGGCGTTAAAATCTGTCCGCATCCTAAGCAAAAAGCCAAATCCCCTTGAGGAATTTCTTTGGCCTTGTGAATCCAGTTAACGCAATGCCCATGTTCTTTTAAGGTGTTAACTAAAGAGGGAATATAATGATTAATCCAACTGTCACTGTCGGATAGGATTGTGATTTTCAAGCTTTGCATTATTGCTTCGAAGAAAGTATCTTTAAAACTTTTAATTGTCCTTTAGCGTTGGCTAAATTCTGGCTACTTTGATAAATGTTATAACGAAGCCTTTTTGATAAACAAATTTGAGCGATTGATGCAGCGATTTGTTCTGGAGAAACTTGTTCGTGCCAGCCTAAGCTTACAGCCGCGCCGAGTTCAGCCAATTTCTGAGCGATCGCACGTTGATTGTCAGCTAAAACTACGATTATGCTGGGCAATCCCATAAATGCAAGCTCCCAGTTTGTGGATCCTCCTGCCGCGATCGCGACATCAGCCCATGCCATTAATTCTGGCATATTCGTTACATTTTGCTGCAGAGAAATCGAAAATTGAGACTGTTGCGCTACGGTTTGCAATTGCTCGTAATGAGGATTGCTTCCTCCCACAACGACCACCACTTCTAACGCTTGCACCTCCACCTGTTGCAATGCGTTGATAACTTTTAAGGTCACATTATCTGGATCGCCGCCACCCAGCGTCACCAGAACTTTCTTGGCTATTTTGGGGATCTGGCGCTGCCAGGTTTGCCATTGCCAGAATTCTTGTCTTAAGAGAACATAACGCGTTCCTAATAGCAGTTGTGTATCAGGTTCTCGATTCGCATATAAACGCTCATCCGCACAGACATTTTGATTGAGCACTAAATCGGCATAATAATGCGTTGCGTGTCCGTAATCATCGATAAACAATAACTTTAGTCCAGCAGCTTTAATCTGTTGCTGATAGCGGGCATCAAAATCATAGCCATCCACAACCAGCCAATTCGCGCCTAATTGCCTTGCTAGCGCAATCGTTTTTGAGCCATCCTCAATGCTCCCTGATGAAACGGATAACAGGTGAATGGCAATCCCTTCATCTCTGACCCGTTGTTGCAATCTTCCCAGTTCTGTTGCGACGGCAAAAACCGCTTTTCCGCCTGAGGTTTGCCAGGCTTGGGCTAAAGCCAAACACCGCATCACATGACCTGTCCCGATTGCTGCAGAAGCCTCCACCCGAAACAGTAACGTTTGGCAATTGTCCATTTTTTCTGCCTAATTTAATCGTTTAAAGCCGCTGTGACAGACGGGACTTTTCAGCAGTGCAGTCACATCTCGACCCGCTTCGCATTCTGCGATCGCGCCAAAGATAGGGTCAAGGGCCTCTAGATAAGCTTCTACTCGCTCAGGGGTATGTTCCGTACAAACATAAACTCCCGTAGCAGCTAAATATCCCTTGGCCAGCATCTCTTGCGTAATTAATGTTTTATAAGCCAGCATATTCTGACTGGGAAAACGAAACGTAATCAACGCCGGTAAACCCGAAATTTGGATATCAAGGCTGTACTTTTGGGCTAGAGTACGCCATCCTGCAGCAATTGTCTTACCTGTCCTGGTAATTTGTTCCCAGGATCGGGTGCGTTCCATTACTTCCAATGTTTTTAGTCCTGCCGTTGGCCCGATTCGCTCTGTCCAAAAGGTACTGCTGATAAATGTACTTTGCGCGGCTTCCATCACCGCCCGCCGACCGATGACGGCGGCGATCGCATAGCCATTGCCTAACGCTTTCCCAAAGATGGCCATATCGGGTTCTACCCCGTAGAGCTTGTGCAGCCCGCCCAACGTTTGGCGAAACCCTGATGTACACTCATCAAAAATAAGAACGATATTTCGCTCCTCAGCTAACTTCCGTACCTTCTCCAAAAAGCCATCTTGCGGTTCCTGGTTGCGGGAAACTTCCATTTTGATCGCCCCAAGATCCTGGCTGCGAGCAATCTCCTCTAGCTGATCGAAACGGTTGTAGGTAAACGGATAAATCGTCTCGGCCAGGCTTGCCGGAACGCCCTGAGGCTCCAGCCCTGGCAACAAATGCCCTGATAGATTGTCTTCATGCCTCAGATTGGCCGCTAAATACCAGTCATGCCAGCCATGATAGCCGCAGATGGCCACCTTCTCGCGACCGGAAGCTGCACGAGCGATGCGAATTGCGATCGCATTCGCTTCACCTCCAGTCCGGGCAAACCGTACCATGTCTGCCCAGGGATGTAACTCAACCAATCGCTCCGCGAGATAGACCTCTTCTGGACAGTTGAATGTAGACATATTGCCCTGCTCAACCACTTGACGCACAGCAGCATCCACTTCAGGCTGTCCGTAGCCCAGGATATTCGTACCAATGCCCATAATGGACATATCGATATAGTCCCGCCCATCCAAATCCCAAACCTGACAGCCTTTCGCTTTACTGAAATAGGCTGGCCAGCGATCGGGCAAAAACATTTCCGCCCGCTTAGACAGGAGCATATTCCCCCCCGGAATCACCCGTTTGGCCCGCTTCCACAATTTTTGACCAGTGCCAAGGGTGGATCCCTCGTTGCGCCGGAGATGCTGATTGGCTGCGAACAAATCTGGGCAATCGCGTTGTAATTTCAAAACATCTAGCCAGCTAAAATCGCGGTGCGGGGCAAACTGTCGGAAAATATTCTCAATCACTTGCAAATCGTCTGGCTCATCTACAGTCCAGCGCCGATCGGAGCAATCTTCCTGATGGCTAAAATTGAGCCGCTGGAACGTTTCCGACTCGCGAATATAAGGCGTCACATGTTCTCGCTCGTAGGGTTGCTTGGCGTCTTGCCACGCTTTTTCCAGCGCAGAAAAGGTAAAAACTTCTACATCTAAACCGTCAGGGTAAGTGGGGGGATCGATATTGCTGACATAGTCACACCTTGCCTGTCGCAACTGGACAATCGCTCGATCCACAACTTCAGCATCGACAAGGGGACAGTCCCCGGTGATGCGAACGATTGCTTCGGCTTGATACAGACAAGCAGCTTGATAATAGCGATCGAGCACATCGTCTTCGCTGCCTCGATAAACTTCGTAGCCCAAACCACCCACAAAATTGGATAAATCGCGATCGCGATTCGCCTGAGAAGTCGCCAAAACAATCCGATCGATTTCCTGGGACAGAGCAAGCCGTTCCAGCAACACCGCAATCGTCGGCACTCCCAAAATCGGTTTCATCACCTTATTGGGGAAACGCGTCGATCCCAGCCGCGCTTGTACAATACCAATAATCTTCATAAACACCAAAGGCTCAAAAAGTATTCATTTTATCTAAGAAAACAACCCATCAAAATCAAATCTTCCACCTCACCATCGGACAAAAAATGGCCTTTGCGCCGACACTCAACCTGAAACCCTGCCTTTAAAAAAGCCTTCTGACTGCCGACATTGCTGGCATAACAACCCGACGTCAACTTACGCAGATCCAACTCATCGCGCGCAATATTCATTAACAGTGAAATTGCCCTGGATGCAATTCCTTGTCCCCAAACATCTGCTTCTCCAATCATGATTCCGACTTCACCCCGTTCGTGATGCCAATCAATGGGACTCAGCTTGATATTTCCCACATGTCTCCGGCCAAATTGCAGGGCCTTGATCCCTAAAAATAGCGTTGCAGGATCGGCAAGACAAGTACTGACAAAGTTGCGCGTACTTTCTATCGTATGAGCCGAGAATCGACTTTCAAGGTAACAATTAACCAGCGGATTATTGAGCCAAGACACATACACTGAATTCACGTCTGCAACTTGCAGGACAAACAGTTCTATCCCATTGTCTTGCCATCGCGAAGTTGTCTCAAGCTGCATCAACCACTTGTCCTCTCAACCTTGACCAAGATTGCTTATGTATCTACACGAATTGGCACACCCGCATTACGGATATGAGCTCGAGTTTGCATCGGATTTTGATCGCGGAAACAGAAAAACGTGCCAGCAGCAACGCCTTCAGCTAGCCCTTTTTGGAACCCTTCAACAAAATGTTTTGCTAACCCACAACCGCCTGAAAGGATAACGGGAACAGGGACGCTCGAGGCAACCCGCTCGCAAACCTGCCAATTAAGCCCCCCATTCGAACCATCTCGATCCGCATCTGTCAGCAAAATTTCTCCCGCACCTGCCGAGACCACTGTTTGCGCCCAATCCAGCAGCTTAATTGAGGTGAGAGTTTGCGCCCGATCTCGAACCACATAAGCTTCATCCAGACCCTCTGTGCGAAAGTCAATGGAAACAACCACACATTGGCTACCATAACGGCGGGCTGCATTGGCAATTAATTTTGTATTTTCCAATGCAATTGTGTTGAGAGAAATTTTATCAGCCCCCCCTTCCAGTAACCGTTGAAAATCTTCGATCTCCCGCACACCTCCACCGACTGTAAGCGGCATAAAAACTTCATCAGCAATTCGTTTGACCAGCTTTAATATGAGATCGTCAGTGGCGATTGGATAGCTATCAATATTGAGAACGATTAATTCATCAGCAAATTGAGCTTCATAAATCTTCGCTTGAGACACAGGATCTCCCACAGTAATTTCGTTGCGAAAAGATTGCGTCGTCACCAATATGGGTCTAGTTGTGCGACCAAAAGTCTGATATTTAATCAAGAGTTTGGGAATCAGCCGCTTTTTTAGCATTGTTCGTATAGTTCACATCGTTCACATCGAAAGAAAACTCTGCAAAAAATTCATACCCGCACTCTGACTTTTTTCGGGATGGAATTGAACAGCAACTAAATTTTTACGGCGAATTGCCGCACAGAATGTTTGGCCGTGATTGACTGTTGCGAGTATTTGGTCCTCAGTGGGAGAATAATAAGCATGGGAATGATCGAAGTAAAAATCTCTCTGCATATCTTGCCGATATTCACCAAAGTCTTGCTTGAAAAGAACTGTATTCCAGCCTACATGAGGAATGCGCACTTTGGGGTCGTTGCTCTGTAGTTTTTTCACCTGACCGCCCATCCAACCCAAACCGACATGAGATCCCATCTCATCGCTGGAATCTGCTAAAAGCTGCATGCCAACACAAATACCCAGGATTGGCTTTTCTCGCACAAACGCCCACTCTTCTATCATTGGCAACATGCCGCTCGCTTTCAACCGTCCGAGACAAAACGCAAAAGCACCCACACCCGGTAACACAAGATGGGTGAATGCTGTGGTGTCCGCAATAGTGTTAAGCAGTTGCGTTTTGGCACCGAGATACTCGAAAGCGGTCTCCAACGAGCGAATGTTGCCAGCATGATAGTCAATTAAACCAACATTGGGCATGAAAGAACCAGATTTCTAGTTAAGAATCGCAGGTATTGCAGCCATTACAAGAACGCCAACGAGAAATCTGGCGTTCAGCCTCTTCTCGTCGCATCATACCATCGCGGTTCCAAGCATCAAAGTCTGGCGTGCGATCGCCCAATTGGGTCTTTGTCGGATCGTGGCGATACGGGGAAACCTGGTGACTCATCGCAATCTCAAGAAATTCTTCCTCTGTAAGACCGACAAATTCAAGAAAAAGATCGAGACTGGGAGGACGTTTTCCCTCGTATTTTTGGATCGTATCTTCCCCTCGATCCTTCGTCATTCGCTGATTGCGGATATCTAGAGCCACTAAATGCGAAGGCCGGGAGTATCCCCGCTTGATAAACTTGATATAGTCCCGCACTCCCTGCATGTAACACTCGATCTTCTCGTAGTCATACTCGGGCGGAACATTTTCCACCCTGTCGCCTTCCCAGCCGAGTTCTTGATGAATGATCTCGGCTTGTTTTCTAGTATTCCAAGGAATAAAAGACCCCAGACAAACCGATCGATAATTTAGCGATCGCAGTTCCTTTAAGGGGGGATAAGTATAAGGCTTTAAATCTCGTTCGTCGATCGTTCCTTCAAGGCGAACAAACATATCATCCGCGCTAATACCCAGGTTAATGTAACGATTAAAGCGTTTTTCGTCCACTTCCTCAACGTTATTATAGCTATAGTAAGCAGTATATTCCGCCGATGGCTCGCCCCAAAAAATCAGCGGCACTTTCTTTTCAAGCGCGACCCACATGGGGTATGAAAAAATGCCCGTATGACAGTGCCAGCAAAAATCCCCCTTATCCAGAAAGGCTTGCAGCATTAGTTTCTGAACGACCTTCCAATTGGGGGTGAAAGTCAGTATATCTACACCCAGTTTGCGGGCAACACGTTTAACGTTACGTTCGAGATTTGGACGCATAAAGCCATGGTCGAAACGAACAACCAACGGCTTGATGCCATACTCTTTGACTAAATAGTAAAGCGTCCAGGTACTGTCTTTCCCACCACTAAAAGGAATTATGCAATCATAAGAATATCGATCTCTATATTGCTCAACCAATGCGTCTAGCGCTTGTTTCTGAGCAGCCCAGTCAATTTTGTCGTGTTTGTACTCGTGCTGACGACAGATATTGCAAATTCCTTCACTATCAAATGAGATTGTTTCGTGGGTTTCAGGGAGACCACATTTGATACATCTTTTCATGGATTCTATCAATAGCAATACGGTTAAAAGGAATGATATTAAAACTGCCGATACGCACGTCTTACCCGCGAGATCGCTATAGGTTTTGCCAGCGGGAAGGATCGATCAAATCTGGATCGTTAACGGCTAGAAAATCGGGAAAATTCAAGCTCATTTGTTTGATATTTAGGATTGCCTCAAGTTGAGAGAGGGTATCAACACCAATGACTATTTTTGAGATTTCTGGGAACGAGAAAACATAATTGAGACAAGCTTCTAGGGGAGAGATGTTTGCATCCTTTAGCCATCGATCCCATTGATGCCACAAAGATTGCCAACGGTTAAACTTTTGGGGACGTTTCTCGAAACTCATTAAGAGTAAGCCTTGTAAAAATATAGAGCGAACATGAATCTCAACTCCCGACGTTTGGAGACGATGCAGCCAGCCCGATCGTAGCAGGTTTCGGTCTAGAAGGTTGAACGGAGCTTGTACTAAATCAAAGTCAAAATGACTTGAAAGGATCTCTAATTCATTGGGAGTATAAATGGATATGCCAATTTTGCTAATCCAGCCCTCTTGCTTCAGTATCTTCAGAGAATTGTAAAGCTCTTTTCCTTCAGGATATAATAGTTGTTGAGGATAATGAAGTAACAACCCATACAGCTTGACAATTTTAAGACGATCGAGAGAATCGCGTACCGTTTGGTGTGTCCATTGCACTACATCGCGAGTGGTTTCTGGCATTCTCGGCAACTTCGAGATTACTTTCCATGACTCAACCCCGATAGAACCCAGACGCTGCTCGCTATCTCCATAGGCGATCGCAGTATCTAAAACATCCATACCTGCTGAACGCGCACGGATTAAGATATCTCTGACTGCCTCCAGGCTAACTTGTCCTTGTTGATTGGCAACACCGTAAGGCATACCAAATTGAACTGTCCCTAAGGCCAAACGGTTCATACTCAGTTAAAACTTGCCCTTACCATAGTTTTATCGATCCACTACAATATTGGCATCAACCTGCTCCTGGAGCGGAGTCCGCAATTCAGCAACAGTTAGCCAATGTTCATTCTCGAGCTTTAATCGGACTAAGAGCTTTAGGATAAAATCTCTCGCAGCTTCATCACTATCCTGTCCCGATTGCGCTCTGTCAAGCCATAGTAAAGTGGCAGGCTAATGGCTTCCTGATAGTAGCGTTCTGCTTGGGGGAAATCGCCGGACTTGAAGCCTAACTTTTGATAGTAGGGTTGGGTATGAACTGGAATATAGTGCAGGTTAACCCCAATTCCTGAGTGCCGCAGTTCTTCGAATACCTGGCGGTGCGTTTTGGCGATTCGATCGAGATGTAACCGAATGACGTACAAGTGCCAACTGGAGTCTGTATCGGGATGTTGCCAGGGTAAAGTCAGCGGTAAATCTTTCAGGCATTGATTGTAGTGATTGGCTAGGACGCGGCGACGGTCTAGAAAGTCTCCTATACGCTGCAGTTGACTTATTCCAAGAGAGGCATGGAGATCGGTGATGCGATAGTTAAAGCCTAATTCCAGTTGCTGGTAATACCAGGGCCCATGGGAGGTTTCTTGCATCAAGGCTGGATTGCGGGTGATGCCATGCGATCGCAACCGAATCAGCTTTTCGTACAATTCTGATTGATTAGTCAGAACCATGCCGCCTTCACCTGTTGTGATAATTTTAACAGGATGAAAACTAAATACGGTCATATCGGAAAACTGACAGGAGCCAATCGGCTGACCTTGATAGCATCCACCAATCGCATGAGCAGCATCTTCGACAATTTTGAAACCATACTGCTGTGACAGGGCTGCAATCCGCGCCATTTCGCAAGACTGGCCAGCAAAGTGGACAGGGATGAACACTTTTGGCAAGATCCCGTGTTGTTTTGCAAGGATGAGTTTGTTTTCCAGGGCGTCTACACTCACATTGTAGGTGTGTGGGTCAATATCAACGAAATCAACGCTGGCACCACAATACAAGCCGCAATTGGCGGAGGCAACAAATGTATTTGGGGATGTCCAAAGGGAGTCACCTTCATTTAACCCAACTGCTAGACAAGCGATATGTAATGCTGCAGTTGCACTGGAAACAGCAACCGCATATTTGGCCCCGCAATACTTCGCGACCGCTTGCTCAAACCTGACAATTGCTGGACCTTGAGTCAGCCAATCTGATTTCAACACTGCAACGACAGCATCAATATCTTCCTGGTTAATATCCTGGTGACCGTAGGGGATAAAGGGTTCCATTGGGACTTGGGGGATATACACCCCCTTGGGGGAGAACAAAAAGGCTGGCTATGTCACAGGATTTTTAGCGAGGAGAGAAGCGGGCCGAACCTGTTGGGCATATCCAAACTATTGGGGGAGTCTATCAGGTCGGGTGGGCATTTCCAGCCTGCTGCTGTTTTATCCAGTTGAGATGCCCTATAGGAAACAATCGCCAACCGAGACTCTCGTGGTGGGCAGTGCTCATCAAAATATTGCGTTCAGCATTCTTGAGCGCTCAAAAGCACTGCCCACCCTACACGCAAGATCCCCTTATTTCTGGACTCTCCCAAACTCTGGATGCGCCTATTTATAATGGCTCTTGCAACAGGATGGCTCTTGCGACAGAATCTTAAGGAATGAGAATTTAATAATTTGCCGATTTGTAGGGGTGTCCCTTGTGGGTACCTGTCATATCGGGGCAACCACAAGGGATTGCCCCTACAGGATCCCACATCTTATTTAATTCTTGTTCCTAAGCTTAGCCTATGATATCCACTACTTTTATGCCATTCTCTTGAAAAATGGGGGCGATATTTAAGCTCCATTTCAATACTGTTCGGTTTAAGCCGTAGGATGGGCAAAGCAAAGCGTGCCCATCTTTATTATCTATTCTGTGATGGGGTGCTTGCCCTTTGCCCAGACTACTGGCCTGTTAGGACGTGTTCTTGTGGCCACAACTTCTAGTCGCCGTTTTTTTAACCGAACAGTATTGAGTCCCATTTCGCTTTGCGGCTTTGTGAACTTGCATAAAAAATATGTTGTAGATCCCAGTTTTTTGAGAATATGCTCTGGCGTAACTTTATCGGTGACGCTCATATGCGTCTAAAAGCTCGACTCGCCACCTATCGAGATCGGCTTGCGCTTGTGCGCGATCGCGCCCTGGTCCAATTCAGAGCTGCTGATATCGCCATTTTCCACGCATTCAGTCCGCCCCCTGGAGGCGGGGGGCATCAGTTTATGCGGGCGTTGTGGGGCGAACTGGAACGACGAGGATTGCGAGTTGAAAATAACACCATTTCTCATACGACACAGGCTTGTTTGTTCAACTCCTTTAACTTTGATTTCAAACGACTGCGGCGGCTTCACAGAGATGGCTGTAAACTGGTTCATCGTGTAGATGGGCCCATTGGCGTTTATCGCGGTTGGGATGATGGCAGCGATCGACGGATCTGGCAAATCAACCAGGAGATTGCTGATGTGACTATTTTTCAATCCCAATACAGCCTGCAAAAACATTTGGAATTGGGTTTGAAGTGCCGCTCTCCCCACATCATCATCAATGCGGCTGACCCGACGATTTTTCATTCCCAGGGACGTCGCACGTTCAACCGACAAGACAAAATTCGCTTGATTTCTGCCAGTTGGTCAGATAATCCCAATAAAGGGGCTGCTACCTATCAGTGGATCGAAGACAATCTAGATTGGGATCGATTTGAGTATACGTTTGTCGGACGGTCTGCAATCTCGTTCAAACGCATTCATACCCTCCCTCCTGTCCCCTCTGAGCAATTGGCTCAATTGCTCCGCCAACACGATATCTATATCACAGCTAGCCAGCACGATCCGTGCTCGAATGGGCTGATTGAAGCGCTCTCCTGCGGTTTACCCGCTCTCTACCTCAAAAGCGGCGGTCACCCTGAAATTGTCGGTGAAGCTGGATTGGGGTTTTTTACCCCTGAGGATATCCCTGCAGGGTTGACCAGGCTGGTTGATGAATATGAAACTCGCCAGCAGTCTATCTCGCTTCCGAGCCTGGCTGAGATCTGCGATCGCTATCTGGCCGTCATGGACATTTCTCCAGCAGAGGGGACTGAATGAACTCAACCGTTAAGCCTATCCTGGATAGTGTGCGATCGCGAATCCGCCAGATCGGTCGGCCTCTGTTTCAAACCGCAGCGCGATCGCTAACCCATTCCTGGCCCCCTCACTCGCGCTTGTTTCTACTCGGCGACACCGCTTCTTGGGTACTGGACTGGGAAATGCGCGAACTTGCCAGAATTGCCCGTCAATTAGGCGTCCGCACTCCCCATCCAAGATGGCTCGGATATGCCGAAGCCCAAGCTATCTTCTACAGCAGCCAGTTTGTTCTGCTGGAAAATCAATACTTAGATCGGCCCCATCGCATCGGCCTGACTTACTTTCATGGCTATCCAGGTACAAATATCCTGGACTTCGATCGGCTCTATGAGCGCTTGGGTCAAGTCCACCCCCGTATCGATCGCGTTCAAGTTTCCCACAGCAAAATGCGGGACATTGTGTTGAGTTCAGGGATTGCTCCAGAAAAAGTGTTTCTGATTCCCATTGGCATCAACCTCTCCTACTTTCACCCCCAAACCGCCGCATCTCGCCAAAAAGCCCGATCGAAGTACAATATCCCAGACACAGCAGCTGTCATTGGTTCATTTCAAAAAGATGGTGTCGGTTGGGACGAAGGATCGCAACCGAAGCTGATCAAAGGGCCTGACATTTTCCTGAAAACGATTGCACTGCTCAAACCCCGTATCCCAGAACTGTATGTGCTGCTTTCGGGCCCAGCACGGGGTTACGTCAAACAAGGGTTAGAAAAATTGGACGTTCCCTACAAACACTACTGGCTGAAAGATTATCGCGAGATCGGACAGTTATTCCAGGCACTGGATTTATATATTGTGGCCTCGCGCCAGGAGGGCGGTCCCAAAGCAATATTGGAATCTATGGCCAGTGGGGTACCGTTAGTCACAACCAGAGTCGGTCAAGCGATGGATTTAGTGCGGCATGGACAGAATGGTTGGCTGGCAGAGGTCGAAGATACAGAAGCATTAGCCTACTGGGCGGACTATGTTCTCACCCATCAAAACCATCTGCAGGGTATTTTGCGACAGGGATATCAAACCGCTCAAGCCCATACCTATGAAGCCCAAATCCCGTTGTGGCGCGATCTGATGAACGGATTTGTAAACCTTTCGGGTAGCTAAACTGCCCCATCCGGTATGAAACCATTGCTTCGAGGAATCTGGCGTATATTGCCCCGCCCGCTCCGATATTGCTTATATTCCTTCATCCAGCAAGGATGGTTTTTGAGCTGCAATCTAGGACGTTGGTGCGTAATTTTGCTGGCTAGAACGGCTGCGCGATCGCAAGCTTGTGTTTGTTACGGCTATGACCGCATTCCTCATCTTGGCGAAAAAACCCATGGTGGCATCGTTAAGTTTCAGCACTTACAAGCTGATTTTCCCAACTCACCCCGTCGCTTTAACGTCCTCTATATGGTCAGCAGCCGCATGCCAGCAGATTGGTCTCAACTCCTCTGGCTAGCCCGTCGGAAAAAGGCAAAATTCCTCTGGAACCAGAATGGCGTTGCCTATCCAGGATGGCATGGGCCAGGGTGGGAAAAGTCTAACCAGCCCATGGCAACGTTGCTCCATGCCGCCGACTATGTTTTCTATCAGAGTCAATTCTGCAAAGTGAGTGCCGATCGGTTTCTGGGAAAACGACCTCGCCGCTGGGAGATTCTTTACAATGCCGTTGATACGGCTAGATTTGTTCCGGCTGCAGCCGATCCCGATCCGCACCATTTAGTCTTATTACTGGGAGGGACGCAATACCAATATTATCGGTTAGAAACTGCCCTGCGGACCCTGGCTGCGATCGCTAAAATTCGCCCTGATGCCCGTTTGCTGGTCACCGGGCGATTGTGTTGGATTGCTGATGAGACAGCAGCACATCAGGTTGCCCAGCAACTTCTGATAGAATTGGGCATTGCGGATCGGGTTATCCTTCTGGGCCCTTATACGCAACAGGACGCTCCCTTTATTTTTCAAAAAGCGCATCTTTTGTTGCACACAAAATATCACGATCCCTGTCCAGGTTTAGTCTTAGAAGCAATGGCTTGTGGGTTGCCAGTGGTATATTCCCAGAGCGGGGGTGTACCGGAATTGGTGGGTCAGAGAGCGGGTGTTGGCATTCCCACCCCAATCAGCTGGGAACAGGATTTTCCACCCGATCCTCAGGCCCTGGCTGAGGGGGTTTTGCAAGTCGCTGAGCAGCGGCAGGAGTATGCTGAGGCCGCCAGACAGCGGGCAGTGGACAAATTTGACTTGTCCTTTTGGCAACAACGGCATCGCGATGTATTTGAGGAACTACTGGCGGGATGAAACAAAGTATTATCAGCGGCATAAGGTTAGTTTTTAAGCTGCTGCCTTACAAGTTGGTGCGATCGCTGTTTGGCTTATGGCTAGAAGGAGTGGCGAATCGGGATCCCAAAACTGCCATGGGAGCTTTATTGGCAATCGATGCTGACTTGACAAACTGGATCGATCAAGTCGCAGTCAAATACGATGCCGGTGTTCATGTCAAGCACAGACTGACGGGCTATCACGACTTCTTCATTCAGCGCATCCATCCAGGGGAAAGAGTACTCGATCTGGGCTGTGGCAAGGGAGAACTTGCTTACGACATTGCAGCAAAATCAGAGGCATTGGTTGTCGGCATCGATATCAATCCAGAATCGTTAGCCTTTGCCAGACAACGGTTTCACCATCCAAATCTGACCTTTATTGAAGGAGATGCCTTAACGGTCGAGATCGCCAAGCCGTTTGACACCATTGTTCTTTCTAACGTGCTCGAACACATCGAAGCACGAGTTACCTTTCTGACAAGCGTGAAAGAACGTTTTCATCCCAGTCGTTTCTTAATTCGGGTACCGACGATCGACCGCCACTGGCGCGTGCCGCTCCGTAAAGAGTTAGGATTATTTTACTTTAGTGATGTTACTCATTACACTGAATATACCCAGCAAAGCTTTGTTGAAGAGATGCAAGCAGCGGGGTTAGACATTGCCCATTTGCAGATTAATTGGGGCGAGATTTGGGCAGAGGGCAGGATGCAGGATGCAGAGGGCAGGAGGGGGAGGGCAGGAGGGGGAGGTTAACTACATCTGGTTTGAGCCTTGTATTGTGTCCAACTCTATTCTCATCGGGCTATAAGAGCTTGCCCTGGCTATGAATGGCTAAGTGTAGGAATGGCTAAGTGTAGGATGGGCAAAGCAAAGCGTGCCCATCAGAGAGCCTGTGATGGGCACGGGCATAGCCCTTTGCCCATCCTACTGACCGTTCCAAACTGATGTAATCTGCCGATGTAAGCGCCATTGTGCCCTAGCCATCATGAATAAAAGCGGGATCTTGAATCAATTGGATCAGGTGAATGTATTCGCAAGGAATGAATTAAGATGTGCGGTATTGCGGCAATTATTTCCGAATGCTCAGATATCCCCATAGCTGCGATCGCACGTATGACTGAGCGACTGCAACACCGCGGGCCCGACGCCCAGAACTGGGTCACATTACCCGTCTGCCACCTGGGCCATACCCGCTTGAGCATCATCGATCTAGCAGGCGGCGCTCAACCGATGACTGAAGAAACAGAACGCTACTGGCTCATTTTTAATGGCGAGATTTACAACTACCAGCACCTCAGACGCACCCTGGAACAGCAAGGCTGCCGCTTTCGCACCCAATCCGATACAGAAGTATTGCTGCAAGCCTATCAAGTCTATGGCCGGGAGGTTTTGAAACACCTTAACGGTCAATTCGCGTTTGCGATTTGGGATACAACAGAACGTCGGTTATTTGCAGCCCGCGATCGCCTGGGCGAGAAACCCCTCTTCTGGGCCACCTCCCCCCAGGGACATTTACTGCTCGCCTCCGAAATTAAATCCCTTCTGGCCTCCGACCTGATCGATCCAAGACTCGATCCCAATGCCGTCGACGCCTATCTCGCCCTACTCTACGTGCCCCCTAACCGCACTATCTATCAGAATATCTATCCTCTGCGTCCCGGTCACGCCCTGTCCTGGCAAAACGGCCAGCTGCACCAGTGGTCTTATTGGCAGCCCATCTATTCTCAAACCCCTCAAGCCACTCTCGCCGATCCCCAGGAAACAATCGAGAAACTCCGTTATCTGATTGCTCAAGCCGTACAACGACAAATGGTCGCTGATGTCCCCATCGGTGCTTTCCTCAGTGGTGGATTGGACTCCAGCACGGTTGTCGCTCTGATGACTCAGTACAGCGACCAGCCACCCCTAACGTTTTCCGTTGGCTTTGGCGATTTAATTAATGAACTCCCTTACGCCCGCACGCTTGCTCGAGCCTATAAAACTGAGCACCAGGAAATTGAACAGTCGATTCCAGTCGGAGAAATTCTCGAGCGTTTAGCCGAGGTCTATGACGAGCCCTTTGCTGACTCCTCTAACATTCCCACCTATTACATGGCCGAGTTTGCCAGACGCAAGGTCAAAGTCGTCCTCACTGGCGATGGGGGAGATGAAATTTTTGGCGGGTATCGGTGGTACCATTGGCTGCTGACCAGCATGCAATCTCGATCCATGAGCCGTGTTATTTGCCTGAAGTTGATTGCCTTAGTCTGGCAACTGTTGGCAAAAATTGGCCTGCCAGTGGCAAAACAACAAGAGAGTGCTGCTTATATCTATGGCGCTGCTCGTTCCCAGCAGCTGTATCCCGATCTGTGGGAACGCCATTTGGCCTTCGCAACGGGTCTCAAACTCGATCGGGACAGATTATGGGACCGACAAACGACATCAGAAACTGTGGCCGCAATGCGACAGATTTACCAGCCTGCCTCTACAGTAAAGTGGCTCGATCGGGCCAGCGATTTTGATGTGCGATGTTACCTGGCTGGCGATATCCTGGTCAAAGTAGACCGGGCAGCAATGGCCCACGGTTTGGAAACTCGGTCCCCTTTCCTGGATGTCGATCTGGTTGAATTTGTTCTCAACCTGCCCTGGCAATTCAGGTTCCAGGATATGAACCTCAAATCCCTACTCCGCAACTCTTGTCGCGATCTCTTACCCGAAACGATTCAACAGCGATCTAAACAAGGATTTGGAGCACCGATCGGACATTGGATCGCCCGTCCTGATGTGCAAACGTTATGGCAACGAGTAAGCCAGCCTCAGAGCCCGCTCGTTGCGTTGCTGCCGGGGATACGTCAACATCAGTTGAGCCTCACAACCCAGCAAATCTGGACTATTTTATGCTTGGGATTATGGTTAGAGAAACGCCCGGAATGCCTGAACAGCCTCGCTTGACCCTCTCTGACGGCCAACTGCCGGTCAGTGTTCTGATGAGCATCTATAATAACGAGGCTTATCTCCCAGCTGCTTTAGACAGCATTCTTCAACAAACTTTTAGCGATTTCGAGCTGATTGCGATCGACGATTGCTCGACCGATGACAGCTGGGAAATCCTGACGGGTTACGCTGCCGGGGACAGCCGAATTCGCCCGATCCGCAATCCAGAAAACATCGGGTTGACTCGTTCTCTCAACCAGGGGTGGGCACTGGCACGGGGGAAATACATTGCTCGCATGGATGCAGACGATATTAGCTTGCCCAGTCGCTTTGCGAAACAAGTTGCCTTTATGGAGGTTCATCCTAAGGTGGGAGCGTGCGGCACCTGGACGAAAACAATTGGTACATCGACCCAGAATGTGTCCAGCGGTTCTATCAATCAATATCCTGCAGACGATGGTACGATTCGTTGCTGGTTGCTTTTTGGTGCAGGACTGGCCCATCCTGCTGTTTGCCTGCGTAAAGAGCTGTTTCTAAAAGCGGGGTTATTTTACGACAATTCCTATAGATGTTGCCAGGATTACAATCTTTGGGTGCGGTCGTCTGGCTATTTTGAACTGGCAAACATTCCAGAGGTTTTGCTCTTGTACAGATTGCATCCACAACAAATCGGCCAATCTTATAACGAGAGCCTGAGAGTGTCAAACAACCGGCGAGTCTGGACAATATTATTTAAAGCTTTAGATCTCGATCCGGCTAATGAAGAATTTGCCATCCATGAGGCGATTTATTTGCGCCGGTTCCAGACCTGTGAGTTCTTTGTTGAACAGGCTGAACGCTGGTTGCTAAAGCTCAAAAGCGCGAATGAAAAAATGTCGGTGTATGATGAAATGGCGTTAGCGAAATTCCTGGGCGATCGCTGGTTTGCGATTTGCTATGCCGCAACGGGCTTGGGTTGGTGGACCTGGCAAAAGTTCTGGCAATCGCCGCTCAGTCAAGCTGTAAACTTAACCTGGGCGGAAAAACTCAAATTTGGCTTGAAGTGTGGGATTAACAAAAATAACTTGCGTGATTAGTTCCCTGGGCAGTGGGGGTGCAGAACGTAACATGGTTGTTTTGGCCGAGGCTCTGGCCCAGCGCGATTACGAGGTGACGTTGCTGACGCTGCGCTCAGATGTTTCTGATTTTTTTGCGGCTCCTGCTCAGGTAAAGCGAGTTTATGCGTCTCCGGCAGTGGCGCGATCGCACCGTTGGTTTAATATTCCAGGACAGTGGCAGAGAAACCAGGCCCTGCGTTGCGATTTGCTCAACACCGCTCCCGACGCCATCATCAGTTTCATCAACACAACCAACATCGCTGTTCTTCAGGCAATTGCCAATCGCAGCATTCCCATCATCGTTTCAGAACGAACCGCACCCCAGGTGCATCCAGTGGGCTGGCGTTGGCATCTCCTGCGTCGCCTGTACTATCCCCTCGCCACCAGCGTGGTGCTGCAAACTGAAGCTGCCAGACACTGGGCCTTGAAACAATGGCCGCGCTGGCAGACAGCAGTCATTCCCAATCCTGCCTTTCCACCCCAGGGTCTGGCTCCCTGCGAACGCCCTACTTTCTTTCACCCAACCAAACGGAATATCATCGCAGTCGGACGGCTGGCAACAGAAAAGCAGTTCGATTTGCTATTGAGAGCCTTTGCGAAAATTGCCACGCAATTTCCGGATTGGCAGCTTGCAATTCTGGGCGAGGGAGAATTACGTTCTGCCCTGGAAGCCCAGATCGTACAGCTTAAACTAGCCGATCGGGTCAGCCTCCCTGGACAAGTCTCCAACCTGAACTCAATCCTGCATGATGCCGATTTATTTGTCTTATCCTCGCGCTATGAAGGATTCCCGAACGTACTTTTAGAAGCAATGGCTTGCGGCTTGCCCGCGATCAGCGTCGATTGTCCCAGCGGGCCACGAGCCATTATCCGTCATGAAATTGATGGTCTGTTGGTGCCTCAAAACGATGCTCAAGCTTTGAGCGAAGCGATGGCAGAGTTAATGGCCAGTCAGTCCAAACGACAGCAACTGGCTGCCAATGCTCCAGACGTAGTTCATCGTTTTAGCTTGGAACGTACGCTCGAACAGTGGGAAGACCTCATTGCCACAGCCTTGAACCTGAAACCTTGAAAAATGAAGTTCGTTCTGGATGAAACCGAGGATGAAACCGAGAATGAAACCTGGGTCAATTTTTTCCTCCTTATAATAGACCTGTCCGAGAACTGGAGTGAAAGCCCCCGGAGGGGGGCTTCTACTCCAATTTCCGGATGAGTCTAATGACCAACACTGATTGCGAACACGACTTAGAAGGTTAGCGCCCCTGAAGGGGGCGCTAACCCCAATTTCTTCGTACCAGAACAGAAAAAAGGTTATTTTGAAAGCCTTGCTCCGCAAGGCTTTCAAAATAACCTTCCAAGTCGTGTGTGAAGTTGTGGAAAAATGGATTAAAACAAACCCTCTATATAAACGTCATGACTAAAACGGCTGAACAGGAAATTAGCTCAGGAGAACGCTTTCAATTTGGCGAAAATTGGACTTATTTTTTATTGCTATTAAATGATGAACGGATTGCTGAAGCAGAGAAATCGCTGCAGCAAATGCTGGGAATGGAGACTTTGCAAGGCAAATGTTTTCTGGATATTGGTGCTGGTAGCGGTCTATTTTCTCTTGCTGCTCGTCAGTTAGGCGCAAAGGTGCATTCTTTTGACTACGATACTCAGTCCGTTGCATGCGTCCAGGAACTAAAGAGACGGTATTTTCCCAAAGATCCTGATTGGAAAGTTGAGACCGGATCGGTGCTCAACGCAGATTATGTCAAAGCACTGGGACAGTTTGACATTGTTTATTCCTGGGGTGTATTGCATCATACAGGAGCGATGTGGCAAGCTTTGGAAAATACCAGTGCGCTCGTTTGCCCAGGGGGAAAATTATTTATTTCTATCTATAACGATCAAGGGGGAAAAAGCCGACGCTGGCGCATGGTAAAACGAGCATACAATCAGTTGCCAGAAGGTCTCAGATTTCTGATTTTATGGCCTGCTTTTATTCGGCTTTGGATGCCAGTAGCACTTTACGATCTCTTGCAAGGTAGACCTTTTCATACCTGGAAGAACTATGCTTCTTGCAGAGGGATGTCTCCCTGGCGAGATGTTGTTGACTGGGTCGGAGGCTATCCCTTTGAAGTGGCAAAACCAGAGGAGATTTTCTATTTTTATCGCGATCGCGGTTATCGTTTGGAAAAACTGAAAACCTCCATCGGCATCGCGTGTAATGAATTTGTTTTTACGCACGAAACTTGATGCAAACCCTTGACAGAATGCAAGACAACGCGATCGCTAAAGTCCTTGAACCATGAAGCTAATGCTTGTCATTACCTCTTTGGGGTGCGGTGGCGCAGAGCGTGTCATGACGATAATGGCAAATTATTGGGCGGCTAAAGGCTGGGAGATTACGCTGCTGACGTTTGATGATGGCACCGTACCGCCTTTTTACGATCTGCATGTTAGTATCGTTCGCCAACCGTTGGGCATTGCAGGTGATTCCGGGAATGCGATCGCGGCGCTCTGGAATAATGGCTGGCGTATTCGAAGACTACGGGCTGCGATCGCAGCCCGCCAGCCCAATGCAGTCATTAGCTTTACAGACAAAACAAACATACTGACCTTATGTGCAGTGCGCCTTCCCAACTGTCTTCCCAACCGCATTGTTTCTAGCACCGCCTCCAGGCTCCAGAACCTACCCATTATCGTCTCAGAACGCACAGATCCCTCAATGCATAACATTGGTAAAATATGGACGTTCTTACGCCAGAAAACCTATCCCTGGGCCGATCGAGTCGTGACCCAAACCCAGGCAGCACTGACGTACTTTGCCTCTGAGATTCAGGTCAAAGGTTGCGTCATTCCAAATCCTGTTCTATCACCTCCCGACCCAAGTCTCAACATCAGCCAGACCAGCGAAAATCGCTCTCCATCTGCGATCGCAATGGGGCGTTTAGGTCCGGAAAAACGCTATGACTTGCTATTAAAAGCATTCGCCCGCTTGCAAGATCGCCATCCCACCTGGAAATTGACTGTTATCGGTGAGGGGGCATTGCGTTTAGAACTGGAAATACTGCGCGATCGTCTGGGGCTGGCTGACCGGGTTCAGTTCCCGGGTGCGGTCAAAGATCCCTATACTGTCTTCAAACAGGCCGATCTGTTTGTTATGTCTTCCCAGTTTGAAGGATTCCCGAATGCCCTTTGCGAAGCCATGGCTTGCGGTCTTCCGGTCATCTCAACCGATTGTCCCAGCGGCCCGCGAGCCATTATTCGCGATGGCATTGATGGCCTTTTAGTCCCCAACGGAGATGAGGCCGCATTAACAGTTGCAATGGATCGCTTGATGTCAGATGAAGGAAAACGAAGACGTTTAGCGGCTCGGGCTGCGGAAATAGTCGAACGCTTCAGCCTGGAAAAAATCATGGGTGAGTGGGAAAGTATGTTAGAAGAAACGCTCAAAGAAAGGGCTTGATTGCCGGAGAACTGCGATCGCAACCATTCATCTGCTAATCCGCTGCCTTAACCTGCGAATCATGGGCCTGGATTTTCTGCCAGATTAATTCAGCCGCTATCTCAACCCCTTGAGCATTCCAATGCGTATCATCTAAAGGATAAAGCAAAAGATCTGGATCTTCCTGGTAAGCCCTTGCAAACGCCGTTTGAGTATCAACAAAATCAACATCGCGATCGCTTAGCTTTTCCGCAAGCCGATCTAGCAGCATTGGCTTCTTCCGAACAGGTAACCGATCGTAATAAATACTTTCCTTGTTTGGCACTGGTAAAAAAATAAATTCAATTCCCCGCTCATTCAAAGCATGACGAGTTGACTCCAAAACTAGAACAATACTATCCGTCTCTTCTTCACTATAGATCTGATTCGCTCTTAGACCTTGCCAAAAGATTGGGGCACCCACCTTTTCAGCTTTACAAAGACTTGCCTGTTCGGGTTGGAAACGTCTTTCTAGCGTTGAGAGGAAATAGTTGAACGATGCTTGTTTCTGAAGACGATCGTGAAAAATTGCGATCGGTTCATAAAGAGATTGAAAAGGAATTTTAAACTGAGCATTTAATTTCTTCCTAGCCTCAGATATCGCAGTAGAACGAGGTCTTGAAACTTTAAGCAAATCTCTTTCTATTACTTGAAGAATTACGAGTTTTGGAGGATGAATTGTAAAACGATCGTATGCCAGAAAATCATTAATATTCGCAGGTGCTAGGGGATAAATATTAAGCCCCGATTTATGTTCCAAAACTTCAGCAATGGTGTCCTCCTGCGTCAACCCAGAGCCTACAGTATTAGAGTCTCCAACAATAACAATTTGGTAATCGGTATTATCAGACTTTCGCTTGCGATAGCCATGGCGATCTGTCTCCCATGTCACATGTTTTGCCACTGCGCAGGCAGTGTAAGGCGTTAACTCGCCATATTCACGCTTGAAAATTTTAGTGTTGGGATAAAACGGCCCTCTTAGAATAAAATTCCTCTGTTTTACACTGATTGTTTCCCAAACCCTAAACGTGAAGACTCTCGTGGGGACAATGATGTCAACAATCAAGGGTAAAAAATAAGGCAACAAACAAACTAAGCAGAAGATTTTCAGGAAATATACATTAAATATTTTCCAGCTTTTCATTGTTAGTATTTAGAACTGAAAGTACAGAAACTCTGATTTATTTGATAGCACAATATTATGAATGCTAATAACAAGTAAAAATACAACAAGAAAGGCACTCCATTTATTGGGTTCAAGACGATCGACAATCTGCTCTGTATTGGGGAGAAAAATAACAATTGGAATTAGACCTAACACTGCTAAACTAGCGATATCGAAATTTAATGGATTTTGGAAAAAAAGCTGCCATTTTATCCCTAACATATTTCTAACGATTTCGCCTGCATCTTGAAGACTGTTTGCCCTGAAAAATACCCAACTGATAACAAGCGTGGAAAATGTCAAGATCCACGATAAATATCCTGGTATTGGAACACCATGTTTTCGCCACCAATGAGCGATCGTCAGGAAAATTCCGTGTAACCCTCCCCAAACAACAAACGTCCAATTTGCCCCATGCCATAATCCTCCAAGCAACATCGCAATTAGGATGTTGCTATACTGACGAGCTTCTCCATAACGATTTCCACCGAGTGGAATATAGATGTAGTCTCGAAGAAAGTTAGAAAGGGTAATATGCCAGCGTCGCCAGAAATCGACTATTGAAGTTGCTTTATAGGGTGAATTGAAATTAATTGGCAAGCGGATATTAAACAGTAATCCTAAGCCAATTGCCATATCTGAGTAACCTGAGAAATCAAAATAGATTTGAAAAGTATAGGCTAGGGAGCCTATCCATGCCTGGGAAAAATCAATCGATTCGCTTCGATCGAATACCGACGCAACCATTGCTGATAAGTTATCAGCAATTAAGACTTTTTTGGCTAAACCCAGAGTAAAAAAAGTCACTCCAAATGCAAAGTTTTTGTGGGAAAACAAAAAAGTATCTGGATTTAGTAATTGTGGAATAAAGTCACGATTGCGTAGGATTGGGCCAGCAATCAGTTGAGGAAAGAATAAGATAAAGAGAGTGTAATTGATTAAGGAAGAATGATTTGCTTCTTTTTTATAAACATCAACTAAATAAGAAATTTGTGTAAAAGTATAGAATGAAATTGCCAGAGGAAGAATAATTTCTCCAAAAAATAAATTTACTGAAAATAATTGCAATTGATTGATAGAATCAGCGAAAAAATTAGCATATTTATAATATCCAAGCAAACCCAAATTGAAGCATATACCGATGACAAGAAAAGTCTTAGATAGCTGTCTTTTTGATTCTAATCTAATAATAAATTGACTCATTAGATAGTTGATAAAAATTGAAATAATAAGCAAAGCCAAATAGCGAACATTCCAATAAGCATAGAAGACAAGCGATACAAAGATTAGCCATAGTTTAGCCAGGTGTATCAATTGAAATTTTATCAGCCTAAAAAATACAATTAATACAATTGGTAAAAAGACAAGTATGAAAGTAGGAGAGTTAAATAGCATAATATCTTAGAAGTCTTAGAAGTCTTAGAAGTTAACAACAAATACATTCATTTAATATCGAGATCTATTGGAATAGAGTATATTTATATTTATATCTACTGGTCTGGCACGCCTAAAATTATACAATTTTGTAGTTGGCACTTTAGTGCTGCCGAGGTCTCTCGAGTAAGGTTGATAGCCTTTTCGAAAACCTAAGTCTATTACAACAAATTAGCTATGTCAGTCCACTACTATGGAAATATAGCAAGTCTCAGGTTAGTGAGGTATGGAAATGTGCCCCTGACTTCGGCAGGGGCACATTTCCATGTACTTCAGTCGCACGGGAACCGCTGTAAAAACTAAATATATCATTTTTTACTTCTCAAAGATTGTACCAGTTCTCTAATTTTCTTGACTTGAAAATTGTTTGCTAATTGTCGAATTTGAGTCACAAAAGGAGCAAATTTTTTATCTTCTTTCTCTAATTTTTCTGCAATTGATTCTATTCCTTCAATACTACCTAACATGGCGAAGTCAAATAGCTGTTCCAGGTCTTCTTGTGAAGGAGAAATTAGAGGGTGGAGGGTGGAGGGTGGAGGGTAGATTGAAGCCTCTAGAGCAGGCATTTTTCTACCATTTGTTGTTTGCTTTTCGTGAATCCAGTCCAGTTTCAGGTACTTTTGCAGCTGCATGAGTAAATCGTCAATTTGTAAGGGCTTGGGCAAGAATTCATTGGCACCAGCATGAATGCTATTGTGCCGATCGATTTCAAATGCACTGGCGGATAGAACAATAATTGCAAGTTCTTTGAATTCAGTGAATTCTCTGATTTGACGAATCATCTCAAATCCGTTCATGATTGGCATTGCCAGATCAGTGAGAATTAAGTCGGGTTGAATTTCTGTTGCTATACTCAGTCCTTCTTGACCGTTGATTGCTTCGAAACAGCAAAACCCAATTGATTTTAATAGGGTTGCGATCGCAGAGCGGTTTTCCCAACGATCGTCCACGATTAATATCTTGGGTTTTTTCCCTCGGATACCAATAATTTTTCTTTGTTTTCCAATCGTGTCAGGTTGTGTCCAGGTTTCCGATTCTGTCAATTCCAAATCGACCCAAAATTGACTGCCTTTTCCCAAACAACTTTCAACTTTAAGCTCGCCTCCCATGAGCGCAACCAATTTCAAGCTAATGGCTAATCCTAAACCGGTTCCTTCCGATTGTTTTTTAGCATTTCCAACTTGTTCAAATGGTAAAAAAATCTTTTCTAACTGTTCGGGAGACATCCCTGTTCCTGTATCTCCAATTTGAAATCTAATTTTGTGAGTGGCTAATAGTTTATTGTTGATAGGGGGTAGTGCAGGTTGTGCATAACCGACCTGGTCTCGATCGACATGGGCTGAGTACCACAATTCATCAGGTAATCGCTCAACCTTGAACGTGACGCTGCCTCGATCGGTAAACTTGATTGCATTTCCCAACAGGTTGATGAGAACTTGCCGCAGTCGTTTTTCATCAGCATGAATACCGATGGGAAGTTGAGAATCAATTTCTTGAACGAACAAAATCCCTTTTTGTTCAGCTCGAATGCGACAAATTTCTGATACGCCCGTCAAGAAATTCAGGAAATGGAAGTCATTGGTTTGGAGTTCTAATTTGCGTGCCTCAATTTTGGACAAGTCTAAAATGTCGTTGATCAGGGTGAGTAAATGAGCGCCGCACTGATGAATGATATTAACGCCGTCCAGATCGGCTTGTGTTAGAGAATCAGAGCGTTTCAGAATTTGGGTATACCCCAAAATGCCATTCAGGGGAGTCCGCAGTTCATGACTCATGTTGGCCAGAAATTCGCTTTTTGCCTGGTTGGCAACATCAGCAGCAACCTTGGCGGCTTCCAGTTCTTGAGTGCGATCGCGCACTTTAATTTCCAGAGTACGTGAATATTCCTGAAGCTGCTCGTTTGCTTGTTTCAGCTGCAATTGATCGTAGGCATTCGTGACAAAAATTGCAGATCCAGCCAGGGCCAGTAAGGGGGAAATTACAGGAATCCACCATCCATTTAAAACAGCGACGTAGCCACCGCCAATCAGACTACTTCCTGCTAAAACTAGAATGAAAATTGTCCAGCCCAGAGATGCTCCCTGCTTCAGTAACTGAGTTTGCGGTAAGAGCCAACTAATCGTGGCACCAATAGCAGACCAGAAGAAAATCCATCCCCATCCTAACTGCATAGGCCAAACACGAAGCATGGGACGGCCATCGATTGCTGCACTCAAAATTTGGCTCGTGAGATTGGCATGGATTGCAACTGCTGACATCGGATCGGAGTTGGCACTCAATCCGCCATTATAAGGGGTATGATAGAGGTCTTTTATACTTTTAGCAGTTGTCCCAATTAAAACGATTCGATCGCGTACTAATTCTGGCACAATGGTATTGTTTTGCACTTCAGTCAGCGACACTCGATCGAAGCGTTCTTCAGCCCCCCGATAGTTTAATAAGATTTGGTAGCCGCCAAGATCCATTTCCCCATAGCCATATCCTAGACCTGTCAGCGGGACAAAAAGAGCTTTCCCAAGTTTGAAGGTGTGGATATTTGTATCAACTGTTTCCAGTGAAATCCCCTCCTTTGCGAGGTACATTAAACTCAAACGAGTTGCCAGACTCAGTGTCACCTTCTCGTTTTCGTCTGCGGCAGAGAGTAAGCCTCGACGTACTTTACCATCAGCATCCAAGACCAAATCGGCAAGCGCGACGCGATCGCGCTCAGCCAGGGCAGCAGGTGGGGCAACCTTATCCCCCACGACCTTCTTAATGCCCAATAAATTAGGTGTAGATTGCATGACATTGACTAATCTCTGATGACCAGGTTCCACGGGCAGATCGCGAAAAATATTGAGTCCAATCGCTCTCGGTTGATGCTCTCGCAGCTTTTCGATCGCTTCTGCTAGGATTGCGTCTGGAATCGGCCATTGCCCAATAGCTGTGATATCTGCTTCATCAATAGTGACAATAACAATGCGCTTATCAATCGGTTCTGTCGGACGCCAACGCAAAAATTGATCGAGCGTTGCCCATTCCAGGAGCTGGAATAAACCCAGCATTTGCCCTGCGATGACAACAATGGTCACTACAGGAGCAGCAATCAAGACTAAGCGCCAGTGTTGAAAACGTTCTTCAGGCTTAGATCGCATTGTGCTTCTGTTGATTAATCTCTGGTTTGTTCGCGATCGCACCCCATTCGCCAGAGCAGCAAAATTTTGCTCAACTAGTGCAGCATCAACATTTGATTTTAGGGTAAATCCCCTAGGGGATTTACCCTAACTTTTAGCGTTGGCAGAGCACTAGAGTTGCGAGAGGAAGTTTTGGCTGAGGATCGCCTCAGCTCTTGTCAGCATAGCAAGCGTATTATCCTAAATACCATTGCCAGTAAGATTCTCATCAGTAGGTATATACACAACTTGGAAGACAAGTACCCCCGAATACGATAATAGATTAGGACAGAACAAAAGACTCAAAACCGGTTTCAGTTAACTTTTCCGTGAGAGGATGTTTGAACAGTCCTAAGACAGTTAGCAAAACATCCTGGATCCCCCTAACTCCCTCTTAAAAAGGTGGACTTTTGACCGTAATTCCCCCCTTGAGCAAGGGGAGCTAGGAGGGGATGCAATACTTTTCAAACACCCTCTGATGCCTTATGCCCTCCGGATCCTACCTCCTGCTATACATATGACTTAGAAGGTTAGTGCCACCGAAGGGAGCGTTAAACCCCATTTCTTCGTGCTAGAACAGAAAAATGGGTTATTTTGAAAGCCTTGCTGAGCAAGGCTTTCAAAATCACTTTCCAAGTCGTGTATATAGTAATTCTCAGGCTAGTGAGGTATGGAAATGTGCCCCTGCCGAAGGCAGGGGCACATTTCCATGTACTTCAGTCCCATGGGAACCGCTATACAACAATAAAAAGTAGCGAGTAGAGAATACCTCATGACTGATGATGGTCGACTATTTGCGGCGGCGACGGAGCGCAACCGCGAGCCTATTCTAGCTGTGCTGGAACGGGTTTTGCCCTCAGAGGGAGCAGTATTAGAAATTGGTAGCGGCACAGGACAGCACGCTGTTTTTCTTGCACCTCGTCTCAAACCTCGTCTCTGGCAGCCGAGCGATCCCGATCCGCGATCGCGTGTCAGCATTGTGGCCTGGCAAACCCACTCGCCCAGCGACAACCTGCTTCCTCCACTCGAACTTGATGCCTGCACTCCAGTCTGGCCGATGGAGGAGACTGGCGAGTTGCCTATCGTTGCGATCGCAAGCATAAACATGATCCACATTGCGCCATGGCAGGCATGTCTAGGTCTCATAGCAGGGGCAGGACGCATTTTGCCAGTTGGTGGCATTCTCTATTTGTATGGGCCATTTAAACAAGCAGAACACCCCACTGCTCCGAGCAATCAAGCATTTGATGAGATGTTACGAGCACGCGATCCTTCATGGGGCATACGCGATCTCAGCGAAGTCATCCAAACTGCAAATGAACATCAGCTGTTGCTTCTGGAAACAGTCCCCATGCCTGCAAACAACCTGTCAGTCATTTTCCAGCATCGGTGAGAACATTGTTCAGTCGCGATAAGCAAATAAGGAGCAAACAAATCAGGATGTTTAAGCGCACAGGCTTCACCCGTGCTCAACATCCTGACTTCTAGAGGACTACCCATTGAGCCAAGGGAGAGTCAATGCCGACTAATTGCCATGCAACTTTATCCTGGCCTCACAATTGGCATTGCAGTGTGTTATATCGTTGAAGATTATCGCAATGAGAGGACGATGTCCGGCTCTGCATACTACTCTGAAATTGGTAGAGACAGTTTGACAATTCCCCTCACCTGAACCTCAGGTGAGGGATTTCGTTTTTGGTCATTCTCCAGCGATAAGGATATTTGAAAAGATCTAAGATCGGTAACAAAACGCTCTCGATCCCCCTAAATCCCCCTTGAAAAGGGAGACTTTTGAACGTCATTCCCCCCTTTTTCAAGCTATCCATTAGGCAGAAGTCCTTAGCACTTTTACCCGCTCAGACATCCACTCGATCTCCAACTTCCCCATTTTGGGACGAAAGCATGCGGGTTTGGACGAGATCTGCGTAAAGGATAGCTTTTTCAAGGGGGGCCAGGGGGAATCCAATACTTTTCAAACATCCTCTTAGCTGTTAAGCCTATTTTGTTTTCATACATCATAACGACAAGCTGACAGGGAGCCAAAACGTAAACCTGGATCCTTCTCCTAAAATACTATCCATAACAATCTCTCCTCCCATCCTATGACACAGTCTTTGGGCCAATGCTAGCCCCAATCCGGCCCCACCATAGTGACGGGTATGCGATTCATCCACCTGAGTAAAAGGGGCAAAAATCCTTTCTCTATCTTCTGGCGCAATGCCCACACCAGTGTCAGAGACAGTGAAGGTAATAAATGGTGTTTCGGGATGTTCCGTAGCGAATTGCTGTAGTGAAGGAGGTAATGTCGATTCGCCATTCGTTTTTGGAGGAAAGGCTTGCAGAATTGGCATTTCTTCATGACATCGGGTCACGGTAAGCGTTACCTTGCCCTGTTCTGTATATTTGCAAGCATTGCTGAGCAGGTGAAGCAGACTCTGACGAACTTTGGCTAGATCGGCATAAATTGTACCGGGTTCATGACTACAAACAATTTCCAAAGTATTGTTATTTTCTTCAGCTAGAGGCTGAGTCATGATCGCAAGTTCTTGTAGGAGTTGTGAAACATCAACTGGTTCTGGATTGAGTTCGACCTGACCAAACTCTATTTCAGATAGTTCCAGAATGTTATTAATCAGTTTCAAAAGCTCCCATCCTGATGTTTGAATTCTCTGCAAACCATCTATTAGATCTGAAATTTCTAATTCGGGTGCTTGTTGTTCCAATAATTCGCTATAACCAATAACAGTATTGAGTGGAGTTCGTAACTCATGACTCATGTTTGATAGGAATTGACTCTTCGAAAGATTTGCATTTTCGGCGACTTCCTTTGCGACGCTGAGCGCTTCCAAAGAACGTTCTAGCTCCAGTTGCGATTGTTGAAGCTGACGCTGTTGTTCTCTTGTTGTTTGGACAAAATCTAAAGTTTTGAGAATCGTAATTTCAAGATCTTGAAAATTAATTGGCTTAATCAAAAAATCAAAGGCCCCTCGATTCATGGCTTCTCTAATATTTCTCATATCGCCATAGGCTGAAACAACAACGGCCTTAAGTGTCGGATCTATTTCAGGCAATTTAGAGAGTAAAGTTAGGCCATCCATTTCTGGCATTTGGATATCAGTTAATATGAGATCGATAGGAGATTCTACTCTAACAATTTTCAATGCCTCTAAACCATTACGAGCAAAGATAATTTCGAATTCTTTTTTTTTAAGCTGCTTTCTAAAATGAATTCGTATTAGCTTCTCTAAGGATGATTCATCGTCAACAACCAGAATTTTCGCTGACATAGCATGCTCCTCTTTTATCCTTAGACTTTGTATTCCAAAAGACTTAATTCTTTGGCAATACTATAACGAACTCTGCATATTCCCCTGGAGAAGTTTCTATTGTGATATTACCTTGGTGCTGTCCAACGATAATATCATGTGTGAGAGATAATCCAAGGCCAGTCCCTTCTCCAGGTGGCTTATTAGTAAAAAAAGGATTAAAGATCTTATTCAGGATATCCTGCGGGATACCATCACCATTGTCTCGAACTGAAATTTCGATGCGATCGCATCGATCTAAAGTTTTAACAAACAGAAGCGGCACAAAGCTTTCTCCCAGCTTTTTCTTCTTAGCATTGACTGCATAAAAAGCATTATTAATAATATTTAGAAAAGCCCGACTGATATCTTGCGGCACAACCTCTACGTTTCCAATCGAATCATCATAGATTGTTTTAATATCAACGTTGAACAGACTATCTTTTGCTCGTAAACCATGATAAGCCAGTTGAGTTGCCTCAGACAGCAAAGCATTAATATCAGTCAATTGCCGTTGGCCGTTATCATCCCCTGCATGCATCAACATACTATGGATAATACTTTCAGCTCTTTTCCCATGTTGATTGATTTCAGCAACGCTGTCCTTCAAGTCGGATAAGATATCAGTAATATATTCAATTGTTTCTCCATCCAATCGCTCTGACTGATTTGCGATCTCCTCCACAATTTCTTGCGTTAACTCAACAGATACATTAGCAAAGTTGTTGACAAAATTTAGAGGATTGCTAATTTCATGGGCAATTCCTGCTGTTAACGAACCAAGAGATGCCAGCTTTTCCTGAGCAATAATCTGCTTTTGCGCGGCTGTCAGCTGTTGCAGGGTTTGCTCTAGTTGTCCATTTTTCTCCTTCAATTCCTGAGTTCGCTCTTCAACCTTGATTTCTAAAGTATGAGCATACTCTTCTATTTCCCGGTAGGAAAGTCTGAGATTTTCCCAAAGGATATACCCAGTGCTGGCAATGGCAGCCCCCACCAGAGATATCAGAGGAGGAATAATTGGAATCCACCATCCTGCCATAAAAGCAACATAACTTCCTCCCCCCAAAACAACACTGGCTAAGGCGATCCGCAAACTGGTTGTGCGAAGAGAGTTCTTGGCAATTTGCTGATTGGAATACCATTTCCAGCTTAACGCAGTCCCTAAAAATGACCAGATTAAAATCCAGATCCACTCCAGCGGATCGGCCCATGTTTTGAGTAATACTCGCCCCTCAAGCGCTGAATTAATAATCTGGCTCGTGATATTAGCATGAACCTCGACCCCAGACATGGGTTCGGGAATTGCGACCAGGCCCCCACTATAAGGCGTTAAGAAGCGATCCTTGAGACTTTCTGCTGTGGAACCAATGAGGATGATGCGATCGCGCACAAACTCCGGATTCACCCGATCCTCCAGTACATCGCTGAAAGACACAATTGGAAAGCTGGCCTGCGGTCCCCGATAATTCAGCAATATCTGGTAACCTTCACTGTTAGTGCGAATATATCCTCCATTATTCGCTGCCAACGGTGAAAAAACAGCTTGCCCCAATTGCACCTGAATCTCACCTCTCATTTGGGGAACAACCTTTTCAGCTTCCAGGTAAATTTGAGCTAACTTAAATCCCAAGCTAAAGACTACCTTGCCGTCCTGGTCATCCAGATACAAAAAGCAACGACGGATTTTACCATCCACATCCACCGGAAAATCATTTGCCCCAACCTGATCCAGCCGTTTCAACACTGGCGGAAATGACGTTGCCTCATTCTTATCATCGCCAACGACTTTCTGAATCCCGATCAAGTTAGGGGTCGATTCAAACACCTCAACCAACTCCTCATGACCCGGTTCCACAGGCAAATCTCGATAGATATCCATCCCAATTGCCCTCGGTTGATACTGTTTCAAGTTCCTCAACGCTTGAGCCAGATCGGCATCTGAGATTGGCCAGCCCAACTGATCGAGATCGTTGCCATCAATGCCAACAATGGCAATGTGCGGATCCGCAGGTTCCAGAGGGCGAAAACGAAATAATTGATCGAATGCTGCTAATTCCAGGAGTTGAAATAACCCCGTCAGGCGCAAGGCAATGACTAACCCGGCCACGCTGAAAGAGGTAATCAAGACTCCGCGCCACCGCCGAAACTGTGTTTGCATGGTGCCAGCTGCCTACCAGGGATTACCAACGACTGCAAAACCTGCCCAATAATAAGGATGCACAAAATTCCGATCGCCCAACTTGGCCAGGGCAGGCGGTAGTGCAATTCCTTCAGTCATTGTTCCCAGCAATTGTTCCGACTTGACATGAATCTCTCCGCGCAGCATGGCAATTTGCACCTTACGCAACGCTTCTACCTTAATAGGAGCTGTCCGCAAGCGCTCATAAAAGCTAGCGATCAACCCTAAAGTTGCCGTATCGTTCACATACCAGAGACTGGCCAGAGCAGATTTTGCGCCAGTCTGGACAGCCAACCCCGCAAAGCCCAATTCCACCTGAGCATCTCCCACTGCAGTATGGCAAGCACTCAGAACCAACAATTCTACGGGTGGATCGTACCATTGCTGCTCTTTCATGGCTTTGATACGGAGTTTCTCATCCCAGAGCTGAATATAAGAATTCTCTGCAGCACCCCGCTTAAAATATCCATGGGTCGCCAGATGCACGATCCGAAATGGGTGTTCTTCTCGCTGTTGCTGTAAATTTTTCAACGTGAAGTCCTGGTTGAGGAATCCTTCACCTTGCCACAGGCGGTCCGCAATCGTCTCAATTTCCACTGGTACTGCCGGCAAAGGTGCCTGATTGTCAGGAAACTGCTCTGACATACCCATGGCCAAAACCGATGCATTCTGAAGATTTTGAGTAACACGATTGTCAGTCAAGTACAAACTAGGGATGGTGCTAAGGCTATATTTCTCCACCAGAAACTTCTCCCCATCATGCAAAACGGCCAGCGGTAACCGTCTCAACCCTCGATCCATCGCAAAAATCAGAGTGTCGATCTGCAAAAGCTCCAACTCGAGTTCAAGGGGAGCGACAATCCACTGATACAATTTTTGGGCTGCTTTCAAGTAGCTAGTGCTACGCCGCGCTGTCGGATCGCCAATTTCCCACCGGAGTTCCTTGACGGTGGCCAGGAGCGTCTCCCGGTTCACCTCAACGCGTGCTCTAACCGGATCGCCCTCCGGCATCATCAGGACAACGTGGAGATGTTCGGGTTGAACAAAAGTATAAATAACAGCAGGTTCAACCCCTGCTGCTGCTGCTGCATCGCGCAAACCCGTTTGCAGAGCTGCAAAAGACTGACGTTCGCCGCTCCCCATGTCAAAGTAATCAGCAAAAGTGTTGGAGAAAGCAAGATCGATGTGGGAAGTTGCCTCCGCAACCTTGCCAATGTCCAGGAGATATTCAATATAATTTCCACTATTGGCAGTAAACAAATTGCGATCGTTGCGTGCGACCAGATCCATAAAGGGGATCGGCGGTAGCTCGTTGGTAGGGGAAGCGGCCATTCCTATGACATTTTCGATGCTGAAAATCGTGCCTCCTACACCTGTAGCAGTACCAAAGGTATTTGTTCCCAAAACAACATCGATTGTACCACCCGTGTAGGTGGAGTAATCCAGGGTATCAGTAACGCCAATCCCATCTATGTTGCCGTCAATCCGAGCATTGGCACCAATAAAACTGAAGGTATCGTCGGTGTCACCCCCAATCAGATTTTGAATATTGGAAAAGGCAGACACTCCTGTTGCACTGCCTGCATTCGCGTCTGTGATGTTCCATTGATTAGCAGTATTTCCTCCAGCCAGGGTATTGTTACCGGCAGCTCCATCAATCGTACCAATGGTACCGTTCTGAAGCACAAAGGTATCGACAGCATTGCCCCCTTGTAGGGTCTGGAATTGACTAAAGGCAAAGCCGCCATTGAGCGTACCGCTATTAGGACCAGTAATGCTCCAGGTATTGCCAACATTTTTCCCAATCAGGGTATTGTTAAACGCGTCATTACCGGTTGCAGCTTCAAAACTTGCGATCGGTCCGCCCACCCCTGTAGCTGTTTCCGCAGCCAGATCGATCGTGACAGCGCTGCCTGTGTAGGTCGTATAGTTGAGAGTATCGGTGGCAGCACCACCGTCGATCTTGCCTGCGATTTGAGCCTCAGCCCCAATGAAGGTGAAGCTATCCTTAAAGTTGCCACCTGTGAGGTTTTCTATGTTTGAAAAGGCAATACCATTCAGCTCGCCTTCATTAATATCGTGAATTGTCCAGACATTGACTGTATTGTCTGCGGTGACTGTATCGATTCCTGCTCCGCCATCAAGGGCAACAATATCACCGCCATTCAGGGTGAAGCTATCAGTACCATCGCCGCCCTGGAGAATTTGGAAATCAACAAACCCCTGATCGTTGAGCGTACCGCTATTTAACCCTGTAATGTTCCAGATATTGGGACCATTCGTTCCGACCAAGATATTATTCACGGTCGCGCTACCTTGAAAATCCTCAATGTTTGAGACTGTTCCTCCCACTCCCGTTGCAGTGCTTGCTGCCAGATTCACCACGACATCGCTACCTGTATAAGTGCTGTAGTCCAGAGTATCTAGAGCATCGGCTCCGTTGAGATTGCCGTCGATCTCAGCGTTCGGCCCGATAAAGCTGAAGCTGTCATCGGCACTGCCACCCGTGAGGTTCTGGATGTTGCTGAAAGCGGTGGTGCCGTTGATATTACCGCCATTAGCTGCTGTAATATTCCAGATGTTGCTGGTGTTGTCGCCAGTTAGGGTGTTATTGCCGTTGCCGCCATTAACAGTATTAACAGTGCCGCCATTCAGAAAAAAGCTGTCATCTACTGCACCACCAACCAGATTCTGAATGTTGCTGAAAGTGGTGGTGCCATTGATGTCTCCTCCATTGGCTGCTGTAATCGCCCAGGTATTACTAGTATTGTCGCCAATCAGGGTGTTGTTTCCAGTGTTGCCATCAATGGTGCTGACGTTACCACCGCTCAGGTTAAAGCTGTCATTGGCTGTCCCGCCGGTGAGATTCTGGATATTGGAGAACGTAAAGCTGCTGTTGAGATCGCCACTGTTGGCTCCTGAGACAGTCCAGGCGTTATTGATATTGTCGCCGATCAGGGTATTGTTACCGCTGCCGCCTATAACAGCTTCAATGCTGGCAATGCCGCCTGTGCCGGTGGCGCTGTTGTTGGCCAGGTCAAGGGTTACGTCGTTGGTGTAGGCGGTGTAGTTGAGACTATCGTTACCAGTGTTGCCGTTGACGATGCCACTGAGATCGGCGCTGTTGTTGCTAAAGACAAAGGTGTCGGCGTTGCTGCCGCCTGTGAGGTTTTGAATATTGGTGAATGCGATCGCGCCATTCAGATTCCCCGTATCCGCTCCCACGATCGTCCAGGTATTGGCCGTATTATCGCCAGTTAGAGTATTGTTGAATGCGGCATTCCCCCTGATTGATTCAATGCTTGCGATCGCACCGCCAACCCCAGTAGCAGTGCCCGCAGCCAGATTGACATCAACATTGCCCCCCGTGTAAGCAGCATAGTTCAGCGTATCTGTAACGCCCACCCCGTCAATATTGCCGGTAATCTGAGCCGCTGCTCCAACAAAGTTGAAGCTGTCGTCAGTCGCACCACCCGCAAGCGTCTGAATATTGGAGAATGTCGTTGTGCCGTTGAGATTCCCCACATTGACACCCGTAACGTCCCATGTATTGACAATATTGTCTCCAGTCAGAACATTGTCGCCAGCACCGCCATCAACGTTAGCCACAGTGCCGCCATTGAGCGTGAAGCTATCAGCATCATGGCCGCCCGTCAGATTTTCGATATTAGAAAAAGTACTACCATTGACATCACCTGTATTAGCAGCGGTAATGTTCCAGGTGTTGACTGCGTTATCACCCATTAAGTTGTCGTTACCCGCACCGCCGTCAATGCTAGTTACCGTGCCGCCATTGAGCGTGAAGCTATCAGCATTATTGCCACCCGTCAGATTTTCGATATTGGAAAAAGTACTACCATTGACATCGCCTGTATTAACAGCGGTAATGTTCCAGGCGTTGACCGCGTTATCACCCGTTAAGTTGTCATTACCCGCACCGCCGTCGATGCTAGCCACTGTACCGCCATTGAGGGCGAAGCTATCAGCATTGCTGCCACCCGTCAGATTTTCAATATTAGAGAAGGCACTGCCATTGACATCGCCCGCATTCGCTGCCGTGACGTTCCAGGCGTTGATTGTGTTGTCTCCCGTTACGCCATCGTTGCCCCCACCGCCATCAATGCTAGCCACAGTGCCGCCATTGAGCGTGAAGCTATCAGCATTGTTGCCGCCTGTCAGATTTTCAATATTGGAGAAAGTGCTGCCATTGACATCGCCCGCATTCGCTGCCGTGACGTTCCAGGTATTGACCGTATTCTCACCCGTCAAACCATCGTTGCCCCCACCACCGTCAATGCTGGTTACTGTGCCGCCATTGAGCGTGAAAGTATCGGCATTATTGCCACCCGTCAGGTTTTCGATATTGGAGAAGGCACTGCCATTGACAGCACCCGCATTCGCTGCCGTGACGTTCCAGGTGTTGATTGTGTTGTCTCCCGTTACGCCATCGTTGCCCCCACTGCCGTCAATGCTGGTTACTGTGCCGCCATTGAGCGTGAAGCTATCAGCATTGCTGCCGCCCGTCAGATTTTCGATATTGGAGAAGGCACTGCCATTGACATCGCCTCCATTCACCACCGTGACGTTCCAGGTGTTGATTGTGTTGTCTCCCGTTACGTCATCGTTGCCCCCACCGCCGTCAATGCTGGTCACTGTACCGCCATTGAGCGTGAAGGTATCGGCATTATTGCCACCCGTCAGGTTTTCGATATTGGAGAAGGTACTGCCATTGACATCGCCCCCATTCACAGCAGTGACGTTCCAGGTATTGATTGCGTTGTCTCCCGTTACGCCATCGTTACCCGCACCGCCGTCAATGCTAGCCACCGTGCCGCCATTGAGCGTGAAGGCGTCGGCATTGTTGCCACCCGTTAAGTTTTCAATATTGGAGAACGTACTACCATTGATATCGCCTGCATTCGCTGCCGTGACGTTCCAGGTGTTGATTGTGTTGTCTCCCGTTACGCCATCGTCGCCCGCACCGCCGTCGATGTCGGCCACCGTACCGCCATTGAGATTGAAAGTATCAGTATTGTTGCCGCCTGTCAGATTTTCGATATTGGAGAAAGTACTGCCGTTGACATTGCCTGCATTTGCTGCCGTGACGTTCCAGGTGTTGACTGTGTTGTCACCCCTTAAGCCATCGTTACCCAAACCGCCGTCGATGTCAGCCACCGTACCGCCATTGAGATTGAAAGTATCGGTATTGTTGCCGCCTGTCAGATTTTCGATATTGGAGAAAGTACTGCCGTTGACATCGCCCCCATTCACAGCCGTGACGTTCCAGGTGTTGATTGTGTTGTCACCTGTTAAGCCATCGTCGCCCGCACCGCCGTCGATGTCGGCCACCGTACCGCCATTGAGATTAAAAGTATCAGTATTGTTGCCGCCCGTTAGAGTTTCAATATTGGAGAAAGTACTGCCATTGACGTCGCCTGCATTCACTGCTGTAATATTCCAGGTATTGACCATATTGTCGCCGGTTAAGCTGTTACTGCCTGCGCTGCCTTCAATGCTGGTCACGGTGCCGCCATTCAGGGCAAAGTTATCAATGTTGGTACCGCCCGTTAGAGTTTGAATGTTAGTAAAGGTCGTCACTCCTGTGGCACTACCGCTGTTGAGACCAGTGATGTTCCAGGTATTAATGGCATTGTCACCCACGAGTGCATTGTCACCACCGCCGCCATCAATATTGGCCAGGGTGAAACCGGCGTTGAGGTTGAAGGTGTCGGCGTTAGCACCACCAGTGAAGTTCTCGAAATTGCTGAACGCGATCGCGCCATTCAACTCACCCGCATCGCTCCCCGTAAACGTCCAGGTATTCACCCCATTCCCACCCACAAACGTATCCCCGCCAGTCGCTCCCCCCACAACCTGCTCAATATTGACCAGATTCGCCGCATCCACCGTCACTGCCGTCGTGTAAGCCGAATAATCCAGCCGATCTCCCGGTAATACTGCCGGATTTCCCCCATCCAGCACACCGCCAACCGTCGCCCCATCATTAAAGACAAACGTATCCTGCAAATTCCCGCCCGTCAGATTCTCAAAATTGGTAAAGCTGAACGTACCATTCACAGTACCGCTATTTGCCCCCGCGATCGTCCAGGTATTGACACTATTCTCCCCCACCAGGGTATTGCCACCGCTACCGCCCGTCGCTGACTGAATATTGGCAATGTTGCCGATTCCCGTTGCCGTAGCGGTTGCGAGATTGAGATTAACTGCACTGGTATACGCTGCATAATTCAGGCTGTTGCTCCCCGCCCCACCATCGATCGTGCCGCTAACCCCCACCCCATCGCTGAAATTAAACGTATCCGCAGCACTTCCCCCCGTCAGATTCTCGAAACCAGCGAAATTGAACGTGCCATTCACAGTCCCGCTGTCATTGACCGTAATATTCCAGTTATTATTTCCATTCGCGCCGATCAAGGTATTGTCGCCACCCCCCCCAATCACCGCTTGAATATTGGCGATGCTACCCGTACCCGGGGCGGTATTATTGGCCAGATCGATCGCGACTGGATTCGTATATCCCCCCGAATAATCCAGGGTATTGATTCCCGCTCCCCCATCAAGGGCACCAATGATGCCAGCGCTATTATGGGTAAAAACAAAGGTGTCATTCGCTGTGCCACCGGTCAGATTTTCGATATTGGCAAAGCTGACCGGTTGGCCGAATCCGCTGATATTGCCTGCCCCCGGCCCAGAGAGGGTCCAGGTTGTCGCTTGATCGGCCCCCACCACTGTCGAGCCGCCAGCAATCGTCACCGGATCCTGGAAGGTGTAAGGGTGGAGGGTGATGGTGTTCGTTCCGTCCGCTCGCCCAATGATGATGGCGCTGAAGCCATCTTGCAGGTTGTTGAGATCCGCAGCCTGCAAATCCATCCGGTTAGGTATTGGAGCAGATGCGATCCCAATATCCTGAGTTGGATCCAACGTCTGCAACGTCAACGTCCCCGTCCCCTGCACCGTACCTTCCAAATCCATCAAATTGCCGGTTAGAGTAATATCACCACTCCCAACCGTCACCCCAGTCATGTCAATTGCACCAGGTCTAAGAACATGGGCTTCCAGGGTCAACGTCGCATCATCCAATCCGGTAAACGTCCCTCCCACCGCATTAATCCAGTTACCGTGAGCCTGAATCAACAGCGGATCGCTAAAGGTATAGTCCCTCAGCGCTATGTTACCGTTGCCGCTACCGGACCCAAAAATAACCTGAGAAAAGCCATCCTGCAGCGTAGCCAGCTTAGCAGCGTTCAGATTTAACCGACTATTGTTGACAGTTCCCCCCACCGTCATACCCAGCAGCGGTGTCAGGGGCTGGAATCGCACTGTACCGCTGCCTTGAATCGCGGTCGCACCGCCAGTAGTTAAAACTTCATCGGTGGTGAAGGTAATGTTCCCCGTACCGGCACTGACCTGACTGTCGAACAGATGAATCCCTTCATTATCAACCCCAGAGCCTGTGCCAGTCAGGTTGACATTGCCCGTTCCCGTTGCCTCAACCACCGTGCCGTTATCAAGGTAAACGCCCCAGTTACCATTTCCTGTCCCGGTGGCCGTCCCAATCAGGGTGATGTCCCCATTCACTGAAGAGACTCTATTACTACCAATACCGATATAAATTCCTTCGTTGAGATCACCCCCTGCTCCGCCCGTACCATCCAGAGTAATCGACCCCGAGCCGGTCGATTCCACGGCTCCACCCGACACGATCTCTATACCGTTACTGTTGAAAAACGTGCCAATCCCAATCCCAGTGATAGTGATATCCCCATTAGTGGAGCGCACTGCGGAGCCAGAATCCGTAATTTTGATGCCGTCATTACTGGTCGGTGATGTGCCGCTGGTACCATGCAGGTTAATGGCTCCTGTCCCCGTCGATTCTACCACCGCGCCGGTTTCAATCAGGATGCCGTCGTTATCGTCTCCGGTGCCATTACCCACTCCTGTCAGGTCGATCGCTCCATTCTGAGCGCGAATGCGAGTGCCAGCATCAGCAATACGAATGCCCTGACCATCGTTAAAAGCGGTGCCATTGCCGCCCGTGCCATCCAGAGTCACAGTGCCAGTGCCAGCAGTTTGGATAACGCTGCCAGAGTTGATGTCAATCCCCCTCGTATTGCTGCCGCTTGCCTGGGCCTGCCCGGTAATGGAAATGTTGCCGCCACCTGCATCAATCGCAGCTCCATTCAAACGGATCTCGCCGATAGCGCTGCCGCCAAAGCTGCCACGATCAATCGTCACGTCGCCGCCATTGGTGGCGATCTCTGAGTTACCCCACATCACAAACTGAGCCGCGCCCGCATCCCGTTCGCCAGCGATGGCTCCAGCATCGTTGATCGTGGCACTAAAATCACCGTTATTCAATGTTATCCTACGGTTCGTTTGAAAATTAATTGAGCGTCCTGCCTGTAAAGTCAAGCCATGACCCACCACTGCAGCCGTGACATTGGCATTAATCCAGATATCGGTATTGGCTTGCAAGGTGACGTTGCCGGCATCAATTGCTGCTGCTAGCGTGGACCCGCTGATGATGGAGGTACCAGAAGAATTGTCGCTGAATAAGCTATGACCAGAAACGGGATGTGGCCCTCCTTGAATCCAAATATGCTTCGGATCGAGCAGCAAGTTTCCTGCATTACCCTGTGCTGCTGTGGTATCCACAGTGCCATCAAAGTGCAGCGTCTCCTTACCTGACACTTCCACCAATCCGCCATCACCAGCCTGATTGCCGCCACGAGCATTGATATGGCCATAGAACTGAGTGTTGTCATCGGCCCAAACGACAACGGTACCGCCATCGCCTTGTTGTTGGGCATCTGCATTAATTGTGGCGTTCTGACCGACAAAGGTTTGCTCGGCTGTGGGTAGGGGGCCTTGCCCCTGGTAGTCGCCTCCAATCAGCACCGTGCCGCCTCCGTGGGGTCCAGAGGCATCAATGCTGGCCCCTAACACCCCTACCTGATTGCCCAGGAGGTAAATGGTACCGCCCACTTGGGAAGAGGCGACATCCAGGGTGCCAGAGACGATAGCGGTGCCGCTATCGGTGGGAATGGTGATTCCTGCCCCGGTCAGATTTACGGTGCCATCAGGCTGCACGATAGCACCTGTGGCATTCTGTACGGCGGTATTTGTCAGGAGCTGGGGCAGCGTTAGGGGGTTGAACGACAATTCGTCAATAGTATTTTCTGGCAAAACCTCCAGACTCAAGATCGTTCCCGTTTGACTGAGACGCACCAGACTCTCACCTGGGACAGCGGCAACGGTGATGTTGCCGCCGGGCGCGGAGAGGGTACCAGTGTTGAGTGTTGTTCCCCCTAACAGGGTCAGGTTCTGGCCTGGGGCAACGGAGAGGTGGCCGGCATTGAAGAGAGTGCCAGGGGTGGCAGCGGTAAAGGCAAACTGGTTGGGGTTGCCCACCAGGGTGTTGTATTGATTGGGACCAGCAGCACTAAACCAACCGCTGTCAAAGCCGATGCCACTAGCAGTGGTAGCGGTGAAGGCACCGGGCACGTTCAGGCTGGCACTGGGGCCAAAGATCAGTCCGGCTGGGTTCATCAGAAACAGGTTGGAGTTGCCTCCTGTGACTTGAATTAAGCCGTTGATCACTGAAACGTCGCCCCCGACTACGCGACCCAGGATGTTGCGGATGCCTGGGTTTGAGAGGAATTGGGCGATTTGTCCCGCATTCAGACCAAATTGCTGGAAGCTATGGAACAGGTTGCTCCCATCCCCTGATGTTGTGCCGCCAGTAATGTCAAATTGCGTGCCGTTCAGGTTAACAACTGTACCTGTGCCATCAACATCTGGGGTGATGGGTTGACCTGATGCAGGAGGAGATACCCTGAGCACAACCGCAAGCGGCATGGTGGCTGTCAATAACCACCCGATCCGATTCACTAACATGATACCGACTAATGATATTGACTTCCGACTGTGCGGCTGCTTTGGATGTTGGTTCTGTGCTTTGCCCAAAGCTGCACTTGGTTAGGGGCCTCGCTCTTAGCTTAACAAGAGAGATGCACTCTATGGCAAAATCTCTTGCTGTCTCTCATTTTCCCTTATTTAGAAGACCATTTCCCTCATTTAGAGTGCCATTGGCTTGAGCTGGGTCGTGGGACTGCAGTGCTGGGATAAAAGGCTAAGGGTAGGAGACAATCTACTGTTTTGTATTCCCGTTTGCTCTGTCGGGAAATTTTGGTTGAGCCTGCTTGCGGAACTCATATCGTTGGGCTGGCGTTAGTGCAGAATGGCGCTTACATAAGGTTGGTGGGCACTACTCACACTAGGAATTTCTAAGGCTTTTAGCTTTCAATTCTTGCTTAAGTAAGCGCCATTCTGCAATCCTTGCAGCTTAGCGACCTCATAGCTTAGCGACCTCATAGCTTAGAAACCTCATAGCTTAACGATCGGCTGTAGTTTGCTGAGCTGAAAATTTGGCGAGGGGGGCTTGCGAGACTTGGTTGAGACCGACAGAGTTGAGAAGTTGGCTCCAGCTGGACAGGACTATGGCGTCATGGGGTTGGGAGTGGCGAATTCTTGCAAGGGTTTCAAGGGCATCGTGCCAGATCCCAGTTTTGGCATACAAGGAAAATTGCTGCGGCAAAGATGCTCCTTGCAGGGAAGCTTCAAGCGTTGAATTGGCTTGAACCGGGATGTTGGCAGCATCAATGTGTTCGATCCAACCATCAACGAAAGTGTTCGCGGATGGATCTTCAGGGTCGCAAACGGCGACCAGATACCAGTGATACATTTCCCCAACCTTGAGCGGTTTTGCGTTTGGTTCGTTGCTCAGGTTGAGGCTGATAATCTCAGATCGGGCAGGGAGAGGGAGGGTTGTTTGATAAAAAGTCGCTCCATCGTTGCTATCTTTGAGCTTAAACACCAGTTGTTGGGCAGACTGGGCCACTGTTTGGGGGATGTGCCAGAACAAGGTTGGAGTGGCGCTGGTGGTTAAGGCAAGATGGTCTTGGGGAATTAATGCTACTACTGGGTCTTCTGCAGAGGCAATGGTGCAACCGCGAGATCCGCCAGCTAAAGTGCTCCTTGGTGCTCCCCGGACAGGCGGTTCAAAGGGAGTGTTGAGGTATTCGGAACGGGGAGTATCTTGCCCCTTTGAAGCCTGGAGAGGTTCTGCTCGTACGCTCTGGGGAGCAGTTGGGCTAACAATCGTGCCCAATGATAGGATTACTGAAAGCGTTGCCAGGGATAAAAGAGAGTGTTTTAGAGACATGATAGAAGACTCCTTTAGGGTTGAGGTGGCGATGTTTTTATATAAGTATCTATGGCATAAGTATCGCCTCAGTCAGGCTTGAATGGTTGCGATCGCGATCGCACGCCTTGCAAGTCAAATCAACCTAATTGCTGAGCGCATTTTATTGATTTTGCGATCGCAACTCCGATCGATCTGAACCAATAACCTGGACTAAATTACAATCCTGAAAGCTAACCCACCCACTCAAAATTGTAGCTTTCCCCTATGACGATCTTTGAAGACGATGGGTTACATGAAACTCCCATCAGCACCCATTCCCTAACGTTATTTGAGCATATCCCAGAAAACAAAGATGAATCAGGGTCAGTGGATAACACTGCTTTATCAGGTTTTGATTAATACTCATATCTAGCTAAATCAGCATTAGTATGGCATATCCCATCGAAACTTTCCAGAGACTTTACTAAATCTTCTTAAAAAATACCTTCTCTGTGTAAAATCATGCAAAACCATATCAGGCAACTTGATATTCCAGCAGAAGGAGGGTAAACCCCTACGGGGTAGTGGTAAACAAGTTAAGGATTTTTGGACGTTCAGATCGAATCTGAACGTCCAAAAATCCTTATTTCTGGACGACTACTTCGCATTGGAAATTGCTACGACTAGCGAGGAGACTGCTTGGTTGTCTTAACCAAACAGTGTCTCTATGGGACTGAGCATAGCGAATTTGGCGCAATAGAATTTAATTGGAGACAAGCTGTAAAGATTACTTCATATAATTTTAGATAGAGAATAAAAGCCAGTGCTGTTGTCGTACTGTTTTTGTCAATTCATTCCATCAACATTCAGTGCGTTTCTGCTGCTTCAAAAAAATCTCTGTCTAGAGTTATTTAAGAACGATAAAATACGGCTTTGAATATTGATTAACTTGAGTAACATCTTTTTGTAAGTATTAATTAGCACTTCCTTTTACTGCAATACTCCTGCAAGAAACGCAATCGTCAACTAAAATTAGGAAATTCCAGCTATAAATAATTCTGAACAAAACTGGAAACCCTGAAAAGATCTAAAGCGGAAGCTCGACGAAAGTCTGAGTAAACCTATGGTGTTGGCCAGTAAAAGGATGAAAAAACGATCGAGAATCCTAGTTTCTGTTTGCAATCCCTGATTTTCTGGGTAGAACCAAAATAGAAGCCAGGACTCTAACCGCAAGCAATCATCTCCAAATACAGTAACGTCAAATCTTGTGTTGTTGCTTTGTCAGGATGGAACCTGAGCGATCTGGATCGTTATGCTGACTGCCTCTGTCTGCAGCAGTCTATCTATGGAATCTATACACAACCCTATCCCAGCTTCAAATCTCAGAGGAGAGAGCGCCCTCGCAGCCATTGTCTTCACTGATGTGGAGTCATTTACACCTAAAATGGCTGCTGACGAGAAACATGCTCTAAAACTTATCCAGCGGGACTTCCAGCTGATGACTGAACTCTGTCACCACTTTGAGGGCAAGGTCCTCAAGCACTTGGGTGATGGGTTGCTGATATACTTTGTCAGCGCAGAAAAAGCGGTGTCCTGCACCGTGGAAATTCAACAGGCTCTGGCAGCAGCAGCGGCAGATTTGCCTGCCCGAGATATCTTGATCCATCGGATTGGCATCCATTTGGGGGATGTGGTGTTCAGTAATAATGACGTGATGGGCAATGGGGTGAATATGGCAGCGCGGTTGCAGGTAGAAGCACCCCCTGGTGGAATTTGCCTTTCCCATGCCCTTTATGAAGTAGTTAAAAGTCGCCTGTCGTTGCCTATTACCTATGTAGGATTGAGGAAACTCAAAGGCATCCAGGAACCCGTTCCGGTCTATCATATTCCTCCTCCCCGACCCGGCTTTGGGATCCGTCAACGGGTTTTTATTTCCTATCGGGCCAAGGAACCCGATCTCAGTCTGGCTCAGCAGCTTTATGAAGCCCTGATTGCCAACGATCATGAAGCGTTTATGGCTGGGCAAAGTATCCAATTGGGAGAAAACTGGCCCCAACGGATTGAAGCGGAGCTAAAGCAATGCGATTACTTGCTGCTATTGCTGTCAGAGCAGTCTGCCAACAGCGAAATGGTAACGGAGGAAGTGCGCAGGGCTAAGGAGCTGCAACGGTCGCATCCCGATAATAAGCCTGCAATTTTGCCAGTTCGTGTCAATTTCCCCACCCATGCCCCTTTGAACCACAACCTGCGGGGCCACCTGGATCGGCTGCAGCATCGAGAATGGCACTCTGAAGCGGACACTTCTGCCCTGATTGAGGAAGTTCTCCGTCTGCTGACTTCGAATTATGCACTGGATGTCGCACCAGAAACTGCTCTGGAAGCGCCACCTGCATGGGAAACGCCCGATCGACCGCCGTTGCCAGTAGCCGTGCCAGAACTGCCGGAAGGACAGGTGGATGTTGCCTCGGTGTTTTATGTTGAACGTCCACCGATTGAATCCCGTTGCCACGAAACCATTATCCAACCGGGTGCTCTGGTTCGGATTAAGGCCCCAAGACAAATGGGAAAAACGTCTCTGATGGCCCGTTTGTTGAATTATTGCAACAAACATGGTTACCGTACAGTACCGTTAAGTTTCCAACTGGCAGATAGTAAAATTTTTGCCGATCTCGATAAATTCTTGCGTTGGTTCTGTGCCAGTGTGGGACGACGACTGCGGCTGCCGAATCAGCTCAATGACTACTGGGATGAAATTTTTGGTAGTAAGGATAATTGCACAGCTTACTTCGAAGAGTATTTGCTGGAGAGCATTGACAATCCCCTGGTTTTAGGTTTGGATGAGGTCGATTGTGTTTTTCAGTACCCTGAAATAGCAGCTGATTTCTTCGGTTTGTTGCGAGCTTGGCATGAAGATGCCAAGAATCGCGAGATCTGGAAAAAGCTACGATTAGTCGTGGTGCATGCAACGGAAGTGTATGTGCCAATGGATATCAATCAATCGCCGTTTAATGTGGGGCTACCGATCGAGTTACCAGAGTTCAATGCGTCTCAGGTAGAAGAGCTGGCCCATTTGCATGGTTTAGTTTGGACCATGGAGGAGATTGAACGGTTGATGGTGCTGGTGGGTGGCCATCCCTACCTGGTGCGGTTGTCGCTCTACCACATTGCTCGCCAGGATATTACTCTGGATGAGGCGTTGAAGACTGGGGCCACGGATTCAGGGTTGTATGGCGATCACTTGCGGCGGCATTTGTGGCATCTGCAGAAGCATCCAGAGTTGCTAGCGGCGATGCAGGAGAGCGCGATCGCACCCCATCCTGTTCGCTTAGAATCCGCGCAAGCCTTTAAGCTATACAGTATGGGGTTAGTACAATTACAAGGTAATGAAGTGATGCCTCGCTGCGATCTCTATCAGCAATATTTCCGCGATCGCCTGTGACACTAAGTATTCATTCAAAATTCAAAATTTTGAGTAGGACATCGAGATCGTGGAAATTGTGCATCAATCCGGAGACATTCTCAACGACCGCTACCGAATCGTCACCTCCCTGGCGAGGGGAGGAACAGGTACGACTTACGAAGCAGAAGACTTGACCCATTACAAGCGGGTCGCGGTCAAAGTTGTGTCCTTGCGTCAGCTAACGGACTGGAAGGTTTTAGAATTGTTTGAACGGGAAGCGAATGTGCTCAAAACCCTCAACCATCCTGCTATTCCTCGCTATCTCGATTCCTTTGACATCGACACAGACGCCGATCGCTGCTTTTATCTGGTGCAGGAACTGATCGAAGGCGATTCCCTGGCCTTGATGATCCAGAAAGGGTGGCAACCTGGAGAAGTGAAGATCCGGCAGATTGCTGCTCAATTGTTGGAAATTCTCTGCTATTTGCATGGACTCAAACCGCCTGCGATCCACCGGGACATCAAGCCCGAAAATATTCTTCAACGTCCGGATGGTCAAATTTTCCTGGTTGATTTTGGTGCAGTTCAGGATCTCTATCGACAAACAATGACCCACAGCGGCACGGTGGTCGGTACATTTGGCTATATGCCGCCAGAGCAGTTCCGGGGACAGGCTAAACCAGCATCAGATTTATATGGCATTGGCGCAACGCTGGTCTTTTTGCTGACACGGCAGTCTCCCGACCAGCTGCCTCAAAAGCGAATGAAAATAGATTTCCGTTCGCAGGTTCAGATCTCAGAACCTCTGGCTCGCTGGTTAGATAAGATGCTTGAACCGGCAGTGGAAGATCGGTTTCAATCTGCCGCTGAAGCACTAGATGCCCTGCACGGTCAGCCCTCGACGGCGCGCTCCACCATTACGCTCTATCCCAAACCAGCGCGCAGTCGGATTATTCTGCAGAAACGCGACGACCGCACCTTGTCTCTTAAGATTCCACCCAGACGCTGGGGCACCCAAGCCTTACTGGTGTTGCTGCTCAATCTGCTCTGGGATGTTCCCCTGACCGTGCTGTCGGTTGTGTTCTCAGTCTTAGGCATTTTAGCTCTGGCTGGTAACAGTTTAATTAGCGGCAGTATTAGCACCTCCTTGCTCTTGCTCTGTCTTTTTATCTTTCTATGCTTTTCTGCAGGTTGGTTTGGCAGTTTAAAGCTATTCGCCTGGTTGCGGGCTGTCAAAGGCTATCGTATCGATCTGGAAATCGACCCTTATCAATTCCGCATTCAACAAAAAAATTTCCTCGGATTGAAACGTCACATTCTGGGGAAAACCGCAGCCATTAACCAAATCGAAGCCAGCAGCCAACCCTTTGAGCAGGCAAACGAACCCACAATCGTCTCCTGGGTACTGGTCGAAGGATCGCGCAAACACAAATTCACAGCTTCGATCGCCCCCTCAGAGCGGGAATGGTTGTTGGCAGAATTATCTAACTTTCTAGCGAAAGTCCAGTCCTAGTCATAATGCTGTTTGTCGACACGAGTTGGAAGGTTATTTTGAAAGCCTTGCGAAGCAAAGCTTTCAAAATAACCCATTTTTCCGTTCTGGTACGAAGAAATGGGAGTTAGCGCCCCTGAAGGGGCGCTAACCTTCCAAGTCTTGTTTTACAAGGATTTGAGGACATTAGAATTTTGCATGTTGCAATTGCTGTCGCTTGTTTACTGCTCTTTGCTGCATCAACTGTCTTGCTACACTTGAGGGGGGAGATAAGCTTGCAGGAAGCTTTGTTCTTGAAATGTCATTTTTCTATAAAGAATAATTTCGATAAAATAACAATTTCAACAAACCTTATCCTTCGTCTAGCTGAAATCTGGCGTTGTTAATTTCAGGGATGAATTGGACGCTGGAGCCGAAGCCAATTCATCCCCCAATTGATCTAATGCCGCAATCTTGTAGGCTGGGGAAAGGGCTGTTGCCTGGCAAATGCAATGAACCTACGTCAAAGGAAGTATAGTATTGATACATTCACCTGCCTGAATCTGGAACCCACTTATACTTTGACTGCACAGTGTATTAAAGTTGCCTAGCTATGAAGACTTTGCATTCTAATCCGTCCGATCGAAGACTCATCCCAAGCAACATCCCGGGCGAGCAATCTTTTCCGAATGGCAGATCAAATCAAGCTTTACAACCCTTACAACAAACATTTGCCGTCCGTTTCCAGTATTCCGTCTGCTTTACCACGGAATTATTCCATCCCAACAATTCTCTTCTGGCCCAGACCATGGTACCTCGTTCTGGGATGCAACCCCAGTCGGCGATTGCTGTGGTTGATGCTGGGCTGTTAGTCCATTGGCCGCAACTGCTGGAACACCTGGCTGATTATGTCCATTGCTATCAGCATGCGATCGCGCTCAAAGCCGATCCGATCGTTATCCCTGGTGGTGAAGCGGCCAAAACCGATCCCCACTTCGTCACCCAGATTCATCAAGCCATTGAGCAGGCGGGCCTATGTCGGCATTCCTACGTGCTAGCAATCGGCGGTGGTGCCGTCCTCGATCTGGTCGGTTACGCCGCTGCAACAGCCCATCGTGGCATCCGTCTGATTCGGGTCCCAACGACTGTACTGGCTCAAAACGATTCCGGTGTTGGCGTCAAAAACAGTGTCAATGCCTGGGACAAGAAAAATTTTCTCGGTACATTTGCACCACCCCATGCAGTCTTAAATGATTTTGATTTTTTGACGACATTGGATGACCGCGACTGGCGATCGGGCATGGCAGAAGCAGTGAAAGTAGCCCTGATTAAAGACCCTGACTTTTTTGATTGGATTGAGCAACACGCCCCTGCCTTAGCGCAACGAGACATGGCGGCAATGCAATGGCTAATTTACTGCTGTGCCCAACTCCATCTCGACCACATTGCCAGCAATGGCGATCCGTTTGAGATGGGATCCTCCCGCCCTCTGGATTTTGGTCACTGGGCAGCCCATCGCCTGGAATACTTGACCCACTATCGCCTGCGACATGGAGAGGCAGTCGCAATCGGCATTGCCCTCGACAGCACCTACGCTCATCTTACTGGACTGTTGCCTCAGGCAACCTGGCAACGCATCCTGTCAGTTTTACAAGCGCTGGGATTTACGTTGTTTGTACCTGAACTGGAAGAACAATTAGATTCTCCTCAGCATCTGCGATCGCTGTTTCGCGGCCTCACTGAGTTTCGAGAACATTTGGGAGGCGAATTGACTTTAATGCTTTTACAAAAGATTGGTCAAGGAATTGAAGTCCATCAAGTGGAATTAGAACGATATCAGCAATCGATAGCCATTTTAAAAGAACGGGTTTAACCTAAACTCAATACATCTGATTCAAGAAACAGACACAGAGATGCTGGCGGGGGACGGTTCTGAGGTCGCAACAACTAAGGCTTCCGGTGACGGATTGAGAGCAACAACAGGGATCAGTTGCACAGCGCATGCCTTCAGCTCTGGTTGGATAGAGATCGGGCAGGATTCTGGATGGGTGAGGCTATTGGCTTCGGCATTATCGGCCCAGAGCGCACCCCAATGCATGGGAACGAAGACGGTACCGGGATTAATCGCTTTGGTGATTTTTGTCGGGAAGCGGGCAGAGCCGCGACGCGATCGCGCCTCTACCCAATCTCCATCCTGAACGCCTATCTTCTCCGCATCGCGTGGATGCACCTCAATGAAGGGTTGTGGGTGCATTTTGCGGATTTTCTCAATCCGCCCCGTTCGACTTTGGGTATGCCAGTGGCCATAGAGCCGCCCCGTCGTCAGCACCAGCGGATACTCCAGATCGGGCGGTTCCGCCAGTCCTTTCGCATGAAAAGCTCCAAACCGAGCGCGTCCATCAGGCGTATTGAATCGCCAGTCCTCATAAAGGCGCTTGCCAGCGGGCTGACGATTAAAAAATGATGCCAGAAACCCGGTTTCGCCATCACTCGATTGCGGTGTTTCAATTGTGTCTTCAGGACAAGGCCACTGGATCGGGCCTTCCTGACGCAAACGTTCATGACTGAGGCCCGTTACATCACAGGGACGCTTGTCGGTGAGCCGAACAAATTCCTCATAGACTGCTGCAGAGCTGGTAAAGGGAAATGCCTCAGCAAAGCCCATCCGACGACCCACCTCTGCAAAAATCTCCCAATCCGGCCGCGCTTCACCGGGCGGATCGCGAAATGCAGGACAGAACGTCACCACGCGCTCCGAATTGGTCATGGCTCCAGTTTTCTCTCCCCATTGGGCAGCAGGCAGCAGCACATGAGCGTATTCTGCTGTTTCCGTCGGATAATAAGCATCCTGACAGATGGTCAAGGGCGACTGTCGCAGGGCGGCTTTAGTGCGCTCCAGATCCGGCATACTGACCGCAGGATTGGTTGCAGCCACCCAGAGACACCCCACCTCACCGCGCTCCAAACCCGTTATCATCTCCCAGGCATCCAACCCCGGTTGGGGCGAGATACTACCCGGTTCCAGGCCCCAGAGCTGCTCCACTTCGGCCCGATGCTGGGGATTTTTCACCAGACGATAGCCAGGAAGAATATGCGACAGCCCACCGGCCTCGCGACCGCCCATAGCATTCGGTTGCCCTGTGAGCGAAAACGGCCCTGCACCCGGTTTGCCAATGTTGCCTGTCATCAGATGCAGGTTAATAATCGTGCGCACCTTCGCTGTTCCTTCTGACGACTGATTCACTCCCATAGACCAGAGGGAAAGGACGCGCTGTGACTGACCCCACCAGCGAGCCGCCAGTTCCAGATCGTCCAAGCGAATGCCGCACTGGCGCGCTACCAGTTCTGGAGGATAGTGGCGAATCACTTCGGCATAATCTGCAAAGCCTGCTGTACATTCATCAATGAACAATGTTTCAGTCATATCCCACCGCATTAACAGATGGGCAATACCATTGAGCAAATCCATGTCAGTACCGGGGCGAATGGCCAGATGTAGATCGGCATCTTTCGCAGTATCGGTTTTTCGAGGATCGACCACAATCAGTTTGACGTTGCGATTTCTCTTGTGGTGCTTGCGCAGGCGGTTGAAGATAATCGGATGGCATTCAGCAGTGTTGGTGCCAATCAGAAAGGCACAATCAGTTTGTTCCAGATCGTCGTAGCAACAGGGCGGGCCATCAGAGCCTAAGCTTTGAATGTAACCTGCAACAGCTGAGGACATGCAGAGACGCGAGTTGGCGTCGAAGTTATTGGTGCCAAGACAACCCTTAAGCAATTTTTGGGCAATGTAGTAGTCTTCTGTTTGGAACTGACCCGATCCGTACATGCAAATTGCTTCTGGTCCCTGGGTAAAGCGAACCGTTTGGAGCTGAGTGACGATGCGATCCAGAGCCTCATCCCAGGTTACCCGTTGGAAAGGGTTGTCCAGGGAGTCTCGCATCATTGGGTATTTGAGCCGACTTTTGTCCAGGGATTCAGCGATAGTGGCTCCTTTGACGCACACCTGACCTTTGCTAGAGGGATGGTCGCGATCGCCACGGACGCGCCAGATGGGATTTCCCTCTTTATCCCGGTTTGTGGCTTTGCCGGGTAAGGCAGGGGGAAGGACTTCCAGGCCACAGCCCACCCCACAGTAAGGACAAAGGGTTTTGGTCGGTTCAATCATAAAATTGTTTCCCTGTAATGGCCCTGGTATTATTTGAGCGTTTCAAGTATCAAGCCAGCAAGCGTTCTAGGATATTGGAATTTGGCAAGAGAAACTGGAGCTCAGTGTATCAGACATTAAAAAGCAATGCTTGAGAAAAATGTGTATTCCAATTAACAATGTTCGAACTTTGATTTTACCTGAAGAAGTAGGATTCGCAAGGGGCAGAATTTCCTCAAACGTTGTTTTTTATTGGGGGAGGCTACAGGGAATGCGATCGCAAGGAATGGGATGCACGACAATTGACTCCCCATCCTCCTGCACTTCAAACTCTGTATGAGGTGGCACTTCAAACAGCAACCGTTCTCCTGGGAAAACCACCCGCTCAAACTGCCAGGATGGAATATTGACAACTCGAACAACCTGGATGCGATCGGTGGCATTGATGTAATGACAAACGACCCAGCCATCTTGCTCAATGGGTCGTTCTATCGTACTCGTGAAAGGATGAACCATGGTGCTGCGACCTCACCGCTAAACTACATTAATCCGCCATGCCAACCAAGATAGAAAAAAATCAGACATTAGAAAATCCGGGATCCCAAACATGAGAAAGCAAGAACAAGCAACAAACCAAACCCTATCAGTACGCGATGTAGAAACGTTTCGAGAGTTCTAGGGGAATAGACATCGTTTCTGTCACATCAGGATAGCCAGGATAGCTATCCCAAGACCGAAAAAGCAATCGAGATCCCCCGCTTCTGTTTGCACACTTCTGATTTTCGGCATAGATTCTGCAATAGAAGCGGGGGATCTGGCCAATGTTTCTCTATCTTGAACAGGTGGCTTGCTAGATGCTGCTTTGCTCCTGCCCGTCTGAGAACGCAGGAATGGGATCGTCTATTACCGTTTCCTCTTCGCCCTCGTGGTATTCAGAGAACGATCCTTTCGGTTCCTTCAGGAAAAAGAAGCACAGGAAAGAAACGATCAGGGCAGAGATCCCCATAATCCAGAAGAAGACGGTATTCGATTGGGCAATAACCGCTGGTGTAGCTTCTTCGCCACCGCTCAACCATCCAGGCAGCAAACTGAAGATGGTGAGGTAAGCCACTGCCCCCACATTGCCGTAAGCTCCCACATTACCAGCGACCTGCCCCGTAATACGACGCTTCACCAGGGGCACAATCGCAAAGGTGGACCCTTCCCCGGCTTGGACAAAGAAAGAACAAGCCATCGTCAGGATCACAGCCAAAGGCAGCCACCACCCACCACTGACTGTGCCCATCATCATATAACCAATCCCCATACAGAAGGTCAGAACACCCATTGTTGTCCTGCGACTGCCCATCGTATCTGACAGCAAACCACCGCCAGGGCGAGACATCAGGTTCATGAAGGCATAGCTGAAAGCAGTCAAACCTGCCATCTGCGGACTGAGTTTGAAGGTTCCTTCAAAAAAGGCAGGCAGCATAGAGACCACTGCCAACTCAGAGCCAAAGTTGACGATATAGGTTAGTTCTAGAATGGCGACCTGAGAAAACTGATAGCGATCTTCCGGTGGATAGGTCTTTCGACCCGACAGCAAATCTTTGTTCACCACCCAGCAGTTATAAGCCTGGAAGAGGTATAACCCAGCCAGGACAGCCATGACAATGAACATCGTCGAGTCATTGTAGAACCCTACTTTCTTCAGACGCCAGGCCAGAAGCATCAGAATCCCCGTTAACGGCAGGTTCATCAGCATCAGAAACCAGAAGTCTTGTTTGGTCGTGACTTCCATACCACGTGTGCTGGGAGGACGCTGATAGACCTTGCCCGGAGGCGTATCCTGAACATTGAAGTAGTAAAGAATGCCATAAAGAGCCGCAATGATGCCAGTGCCCGCAATACAGGGACGCCAGTTGAGGATTTCTCCACCACCAAAGGTTAAGAACCCGGCGATAACCGGCAAACTCATGGCAGACGCTGCAGAACCAAAGTTCCCCCAACCGCCATAGATGCCTTCAGCCAGACCGATTTCTTTCGGTGGAAACCATTCTGCCGTCATGCGGATGCCAATGACAAAGCCTGCGCCAACAATACTCAACAACAAGCGACTGATGACCAGCATGTTAAAGTCTTGAGCGGTGGCAAACATGATGCAGGGGATAGCGGCATAGACCAACAGGACAGAATACGTCAGTCGCGGCCCATACTTATCCAGCAACATGCCGATCAAAATTCGGGCAGGGACAGTCAGAGCAACGTTGCAAATGGCGATTGTCCTGATTTGACCTACAGTTAGACCGAAGTCTGCTTTCACCTGTGTCGCCAGGGGGGCCAGGTTAAACCAGACCACAAACGACAGGAAGAAAGCAAACCAGGTCATGTGTAAGATTTTATAGCGGCCATGAAATGACCATAATTCTTTCAGCATGTAACACCTTTTCTACTTAGGGAATAACGGTTCGCGATTTTAGATTTTGGATTACCGATTCGTGATTTTGGATTGCCGATTTTGGATTTTAGCGATCCTTGAAATCGGACAATAAGCGATTTTGGATTTTAGATTGCCGATTTTGGATTTCAGCGATCCTTGAAATCGGGCAATACTGAAGCTTTTCTAAGATGAGCGATCTGCGAGCCGTTGTTTAGCCTAGTCATAAAAGTCTTGCAAGTTACACTCCAAAACCCAAAATCTAAAATCCAAAATGGCTTCAGGCTTCAATGACGACGCGACCGACCGGATGGCCGATGCAGGTTAGGATATAGCCTGCTTCGCGATCTTCATCTTCCAATGCATCGGGTTCTCCGTCATAGGTCACTTCTCCTTCAACTAACTTCTGTCGACAGGTGCCGCAGCTCCCCGACTGACAACTGCTGGGGATCTCGACTCCCGCAGCCTCGGCGATCTCTAAAAGAGACTCTGCTGCATCGCAGGTCACTTCTTTGTCGGCTTGACTGAAATACACAGTGGCGGGTTGAGCAATCGGTGCTGTTGCTGGGGGAGCAGCTGGTGTTGGCGCAACAGCGACTCCTGGTGCAGCTTTCTCGCCAATAACAGCGGAGTTTGTGTTTGCGATCGCAGAGAACTCTGGTTGCGCCAGATCGTTCTGAAGGGCTGAGACTTTGCCATTCATTGCCACCGCATACGCTTCCTTCTCCGCCTCGGTTTTAGGACGAGCATCAAAGTGCTGAGTCAATAAATCTTGCAAGACAGATTTGAGGTCGTCGCAAGGGATGCCTTTCATCACCCGCTCGCCCAGCTGGGCATCTTTACCCACTTTGCCCCCCATGTAAATATCGACGGCTTCAACCGTTTTCCCATCCTTGCGAGCTTTAGTACCCATCAAGCCGATTTCTGCGACCTGGGGCTGACCGCAAGAGTTGGGGCAACCCGTCCAGTGAATGCGCACAGGCAGGGGAACAAAGGTTTCGGCTTCGATTTCTCGCACTAGCGTTAAGGCCCGCTGTTTCGTTTCAATCAAGGCAAAATTGCAGAACTTGCTGCCCGTACAGGACACTAATGCTCGTTCCAAAGCACTGGGATTGACTGGGAACTTAATCAATAAAGGCTCCTTGAGGAACGGGCCCAGACGAGAATCGGGAATGTTGGGAATAATGACGTTTTGCTCGACTGTGAGTCGAACTTCGCCGCTGCCATAGACTTCTGCCAGACGTGCGAGTTCGAACATATCTGATGCCTGCAGACGACCGACCGGAACGTGCAGGCCAATATAGTTGAGACCCGGTTGTTTCTGGGCATGGATGCCAATGTGGTCGCGTTTATCCCAAACAATTTCATCCTTGGGGGCAGCAGCCTGGAGCGGGTAGCCCAATTGCTGCTCGATTTTAGTGCGAAAGGTTTCCATACCCCAGGCATCAATCAGCCACATCATGCGGGCTTTTTGACGGTTGGCCCGTAGGCCAAAGTCGCGATAAACCGTCAAGATTGCTTCAGAGAGGGCAACGACATCGCGGTCGGTGACCCAGGCATTGAGAGGAACAGCAGCAGCACAACGTTTGGCAGAGAAGAAGCCACCGACCAGAACATTGAACCCCAGGGTGCCATCTTTATAAGCTGGGACAAAGGCAATATCGTTGATTTCAGCGTGGACGGAGTTATCACGACCGCCTGCGATCGCAATATTGAACTTACGCGGCAAATTGGTAAACGAAGGATTTCCCTCGCCATTATTCGTGATCATATCCTGTACCTTGCGCACCAATCCCCGCGTGTCGATCAGTTCATCCGCATCGATTCCTGCTACCGGAGATCCCGTGATGTTGCGCACATTATCCATGCCAGACTGCATGCTGGTCAGTCCTGTTCTTTCCAGGCGCTGGAAAATATCCGGGATATCCTCCAGACGAATTCCCCGCAGTTGGATATTTTGCCGGGTCGTGATATCTGCACTGCCATCATCCCCGTACCGTTCAACAATTGTGGCCAACAGGCGCACTTGACCGCTGGTCAAGATTCCATTCGGCGTCCGCAGCCGCAGCATAAACTGACCCGGAGTCACTGGACGAAAGAAAATTCCCAACCACTTCAGCCGCTGATCGCGATCGGTCTTGTCAATCGCTTCCCACCCCAGCCGTGCGAAGTTCTCTAGCTCTGGCTTCACCGCCAGACCATCTTTCTCCGCTTTAAATTTCTCAAACTTATTCAGGCTGGCTTTGGAAACAACCGCATCCGTCATCAACTTAACCCTCGCTTATGCTGCGGGTAGTCCCTGCGTCCCTGATTTCTATAAAAAATCTAAATCCGAGAGAATACCTTATCTTCGGCTACTAAGGTTAAGTGGATTGCATCGCTTACTTTCGTATATCCCGTTACAAAATATTTTCTTTCTTATTTTCTTTGCATTGGATCTATGCACTTTCTGCATGAGAAAAATTCATCATGTTTCGCATACATTGGATACAGACTGGCCTGAACAGGATTTGAATAAGCTAGGATATCCAGCAAGGGATTGCAAAACCCATTTTGCCCGATCTAAACCCTATCGACTTTGGATTCTGCTTAAGAAGGAGCGATCTTACTTCCTTACTTGATTTTGAATTTTGAATTTTTCCTATGGCCAATCGAGTTTTGATTCTGGGAGGACAGGGACGGATTGGTAGCAGCGTTGCGAGAGATTTGCACGATCGCACCTCAGCGATCTTGACCCTCACTGGGCGAACGCCCAAGCCGATCGCTTTTGCTGATGTCAATCGGGCTGATCGAACCCACTTTCTAGCTCTGGATCTAGACAATGAAACAGCTCTGAGCGCGGCAATTGAGCAAAACGACCTGGTGATTCACTGTGCAGGGCCGTTCAAATATCGAGATGGTCGAGTGCTCCAGATTTGCATCGATCTAGGGGTGAATTATCTGGATGTCAGCGATAACCGCGAGTTTGTCAGTAAGGCACTAGATCGTCGGGCAGATGCGACTGCGGCAGGCATCACGGCCATTGTTAGCTCTGGGGTTTTTCCAGGTATTTCCAATAGCATGGCGCGACAAGGGATAGAGCAGTTGGATGAGGCAGAAGAGATTCATCTCAGCTATGTCGTTGCCGGCTCGGGAGGGGCAGGCATCACAGTGATGCGCACGACATTTCTGGAACTGCAGCATCCATTCGATGCCTGGATTGAGGGACAGTGGCGACAGGTGAAGCCGTATTGCGATCGCGAACGTATCCCCTTCCCCCCTCCCTATGGCCCCAGCGCTGTCTACTGGTTCAGCACCTCCGAAGCCTTTACCCTGGCTCGCTCCTTCCCCGTCAAAACCGTCGTCACCAAATTTGGTTCTGTCCCCGACTTCTATAACCACCTCACCTGGCTAACCGCCCATTGGACACCTCAACGCTGGCTGCAACATCCAGCCGTCGTCGAATTTCTTGCCCGCGTCAGTTATCAGATGACAGTCGTCACCGATCGCTTCAGCGGTACCGGCATCGCCATGCGCGCTGCCGTCACAGGTCAAAAAGACGGTCAGCCTGCCTGTTATTGTTCCACACTGGTACATCCAGATACCGCCATCGCTGCCGGACACGGCACTGGCAGTATCGCCCAATTGCTCCTTTCCGGTCAGTTGCAGAAACCTGGAGTCTGGCCTGTTGAGCAGGCGTTGCCAACAAATCTGTTCGAATACGCTTTGAAAAGTCGGGGGATTGAAATATTTCCCATGGGCAAAGCCTGAAAAATGTTTCGCACGAGCAAGGTCGTACAAAATTCTGAAGCCCTTACAGCAATAACGATGTTCCCTTAGCAATACATTGAATAATTGCTGCGACGATGAAAAATCCTTGTGAGAAGGAGGTCAACGGAGTGAATTGAACGAGGTGAATTGAACAAAATGAATTGTCTGATGGGTGATTATTCCACAATCATTGCTTCCAGAGCACTTTGGAGATCCTGGGTCAGGTCGGCAACAGCTCGACGGCGGCTTTTTTTATAGGCAGGCCACCGTTCAGAGATGGAAATAGGGGTGCCGACAGTGAGGTTGGCCTGCTGTTTGCCTAAGTGGGGGCGCGAGAATGGGTTGCCGCCTGTGATACGTGCCATCGTATCCCATAACAACAAGGACAACTCTGCAAACCGATCGGCAGTGGGTTTTTCTAAGACGTGCTGACCAGTCACTGCAACAAAGCTCTCGACCAGGCGCATGTGCCACATGCGCAGGTTGGCTTCTTCAGCAACGCGATTCGCCAGCCCTCGCTCTAGCGGCGGCAAGGCTTCAATATTGTTCAGATCGCCCCGATAGATGCGCTCCCAACCCGCTTGCTCTACACGACGACAGCGGTCGATGACGGAACCTTTGGGGCGCAGGCCAAAGTAGTCTTCTGCGACCTGGAGAGCTGATTCTAACAAGGTTTGCAGCCGGTTTGGGATGTTTGTCTGGGTTGCGTCAGTTGAGCGATCTGATGGGGCAGTAGTCGCAACAGTCTGACCATAGAAACGACTATAGAAGTGTTCCATTGCAGTCAGGAAGTGTTCGCCTAAACGATAGAGACGTTGGTATCGTATAGCGTTTTGGGTACTCAGGTGTTGCAGTCGGGCTGGGGGTAAAGATGTTTCATCTGGCTTTGACGATAACCCAATTCCTGCTTCTAGTTGGCCCAGGAGATTATCGATAGCATCCCAGGGAGGATCGATGTAGTGATATTGAATGCCTAGAGGGACGATGACGATGGTTTCAGATCGGTTTGCTTTTTGCAAATCTTCTACGCACCAAAAGCCTAACTGGGCAATTCCTGGCTCCAGGGGGCCGACGATTTCGTTATGTCCGTTGGTGGCACCTTCGGGGGCGGCAGCCAGGGGGAACTGGCTGTTGGCAAACAGGTCGCGGGCTGTTCGCAGACCGACTAAGTCCAACTTGCCGCGAAAGATGGGGGTTCCTCCCAGTTTGGGAAAGGCCCAGGCGACGAGGGGGCCGGCCCAGAGGGGAACGCCTCGATCGTAGATGAAGTGGGCATGGGTGGGTTGGCTGAGGGTAATGTTCTGCTGTCGGGCCACCTGGGGGACCAGATTCCAGAGCAGGTGCATGAGACAAAAGGGATCGACAGTGCTGGGATGGCGGAAGGCAATCAATAACCGTAGCTTGCCCGCTTGAAATTGTTGCAGGAGCTGAGCGAGTTGTTCAACGTTGGTGGCCTGAATTTGACGAATGGGGGTTCGCGATCGCATGGCCACAGGCAAGAGCAACTGGGCTAGCTTCAACACCATGGGATTGAAGGCAGGGGGGATAAATTCTAGCGGCGGCTGTACTTGATTGGCTGAAGCAGGCAAGACGACATTCTCCTCGAACGAAACTAAGTTCAAAATTGTAGTGCTGTATTAGTGCTGTATTAGTGCTGTATTAACTACAAAATTCTTTCCCAGAATGGAGTTTAACCCAAAATTTCAACTGGCTGAAACCGCAACATAGGAGTCACTGCATTTGGCTGCTTTCAGCAGCATATCTCATAATTGAGCAAAGTTCTTAGTCAGCACTTCAGGGCTGCAATGTCCTTCGGGTCAGTGGTATTGCTCTCTCTACACCTCAACTCCATTGCACCACATTAGCGGTCTTCGTTTACGAGCACTGTGACAAAATTAAAATTGTACAAAGCGCGTAATCGGCACTTCAGGGTTACAACATCTGACGAAATGACAACAAGCTTCAAAAGGAGATTGGGTTTCGGTTAAAAGGGTACTGACTTAAGCGTAGGATGGGCAAAGCAAAGCGTGCCCATCAAAGAGTCTGTGATGGGCACGGGCCAATCTACAATCTAACTCTAAGCGCGATCGCACCGTTGCCCATGCGATCGCGCCGACCCCGCAAATATTGAGATACACACCCTGTTCCTTGTCTATACCAGCATCTCACCCCAATGTTTGAGATAGTGTATACCCAATGTTTGATTACTGCATACCGAATGTTTGATCGCGAATGAATCTCTGACACGACTTGGAAGGTTATTTTGAAAGCCTTGCAGAGCAAGGCTTTCAAAATAACCCATTTTTCCGTTCTGGCACGAAGAAATGGGAGTTAGCGACCCCTAAGGGGTCGCTAACCTTCTAAGTCGTGTCTCTGACCGCTTCATCAGCAGAGAAGCGAGCTAGCGGGTGATACGTTTTGTCACGCAATTACATCGCCCTGTGGAAAGTCGACTACCATAGAAGCAAAGGTACTCAACGGTACCATCCGAACACCAACCAGAGACTGGAGTGACAATAAACCAGTCTCTTTTCTTGAGCGAAAATCCCAGCCCGAAAGGGGCATAGTGGTGTGACACGCCTTAAATTATGCAAATTCGTAGTTGGCACTTTAGTACTTCTGGGGTCTATCGAATCAGGATTACAGCTTTTCCGACAACCCAACTCTATTGCACCAAATTAGTCGTGATCTAGTAGATGTCGGACTGGCAGGGGCCAGCAGGGTTGAACCAGCAGGTATGGGCAGCAATCAGAAAAAATGTTCCGCTTCTATCTGAAACTGCTCCGGATTGTTCCCGCTGCTGCTGACAATCAAGCCGATTGCATCTGAGCTTCCCGTGTTTCCGACCCAGTCGCACCCACCCTCGAAGATCCAATCGAGCGGCAGCCTGTGGATACAGGTTTAATGACCAAATCAATTCCCTGACAGCCGACGACATCCACCCAATCATCTTTTTCCAAAATCACTGTTTGCGTGCAACGCGCTGTCCAGAACGATCCCCGGTACTGTACCCGCCAAATCGCTCCCTGTCGTATTACTTTCTGCACCACAGCTTCCCCCTGAAAAGATCGCAGGCTGGACGGTTGCGGCGATTTGCCAGCGACAAAATACTGAAATAGCCAACGAATCATTTGCCCATCCCTCCCACAATTAAATGACACAGGTTTTGTCCTAAGCCGATCGCGTTTCAACCCTAAGAAACCAACCCAGATAACATCGTGGAAGATTTTATGGAGAGAGGTATTTAGAACTTTTACACAGCCTATATACTAGAAACTGAGTTACAAAGATTCCCAAGAGAATATTGACGTAAACCCTACTAGTTATGCTTTTCCCTGGACTATCGAAACCATAGCCTGAGAAAACACATGTCAGTACGCGAACCTAAAGTCTGTAACCAGATGATTCAAAGAAAAGTTATGTAACCTGGTTTCTGATAGAGGTATGCTACTGATTCCGCAAAATATAGGTTGTATCGTTTGTCAAGAGCAAAAAGACAAAACTTATTGTTTTTTGTAACTTCAAACCTAATAGCCTGCTGCATTGACGTTATCAGATGGGAAAAATGAACCCGCAGAGATTGTTATGTTTCGAGTTTTAATTCTGGACGATGATGAGCATATGCTGCGCAAGCATAAAAAGTACTTGAAAGACGCTCCCTTCGAATGCCTAACAACCCAATATGCAAAGGAGGCAATTGAAAGGACAATAAATGACCCTTCAATCCAATTTGTTCTTGTAGACCAAATCTTATTTATCCCGCCCATTCCATCTACAAAAGAAGAAGGAGAACTCCAACAGTGGCAAGGAGAAGGAGTGGTTAGAGAAATTAATTCAACAAGACCAGATGTTCGATTTATCTTTGTAACTGCTGCCCCTATGAAAGAGAGCGACAATGGGGGTGATGCAATAGTTCGGGAGGAGTTCAGGCTAAAAAATCATCGTGGAGTCATTGACCTGATACATAGAATCCAAATTGAAGATCAACCTGAAAGTGCGTATCAGAGAATTCTGAATTTGATTGGAGATGGAAAGGTACAATCTTCCTTCAGGCCGGAAGCAAATCCAGAAGGCCATAACATGACTGACATTGAAACAGACATGAAAATAGTAAATTGCGCCTTGTCTGTTTGCCGGGCACGCATCCCAAAATTTGTAAATGGAAAAATTGACAGAGAGAAAACTTCTTCAGGGACAGGTTGGCTAATAGCGCCCACATTAGTTTTGACTTGCTGGCATGTTATTGAAGCTAGAAGCTTTTATGAGCTTTCAATTTCTGAGAAAGACCTGAAACAGCAAATTGAGAATGGTCTTTTCACCTTCAAGCATACAAAACTTGGCGCAGGTATTACCTACTCCATTGCTAAACTTGAGCATGATAACTCTTCCCTTGACTACGCTCTATTGCGCTTGCAAGACCGAGAAGATGAATCAATTCACGAATTTAGCTATTTGTCTGTGGACGTTTATGCTCCTATAACGATGCAGAGCCGCTTCCTGGTTTTGCAACATCCTGGCGGAAAATCTCAGAAAAGATCGGAAGGTTGGTACATAGAAAAATCTATTGATGGAAACTGTATTTTCCATACAGCCCCTTCTGAAGGAGGAACATCTGGTGCGCCAGTTATTGATAGCGAGAACTTTTCTGTTATTGCCATTCACAACGGCGAAGACCGGGTTAAGGAAGCACGAAAGGCTACTTTGATTAAGGCAATTCTTTCCGATCTGAAAGAACAAAATCCTTCTATTTATGTAGAAATTATTGAAGCTCAAAGAGAAAGGAGAACTTAAACCTATGCCAATTGGTGCTAGTTCTTTGCGTCCTGTAGAAAAACAGAACGAATTACGTTCCAAATTAGCAATAGACAACTGCTATTTCATAGTCAAATTACACGAAGCTCAGGCATTTTTCAGAACAGATTGGCTGGCCAAACCTGGCTTCATAACCCTTGTATCCTCTGTTAAAAGTACGTTCCAACCCAATCTTCCAATTCGGAGCCTCCATCGCATTGAAACCCTGGAGCGTAATAAGCCGTGTCGAATGGGTTTGGGAATTAATTTAACAAGTTGGTTACCAGCGCGGGAAACTGATTCATTACACATTGAACTTAAATATCTTGCAGTACGAAGTACACCGATAAAGAGTTTGATGGCTCATTTGCAGCAGGCGAAACTGGGTGCAACCGTCTCAATGATTCGCCCTGATTGGGAATTAGCTGTCAAAGTGAGTGAAATTGTTGGGTATTTGCTCAGTTACTTCCAAAAAGAAGGGATTGAGCATGAATTTTTCCCTTTAGCCATCAATATCAATGTAGGTAACATTGAAACTGGCTATCATGCAAGTGTTGGTTCAGCGACTGATGAAGAATGGCCTCAATCTTTGCGCATGGATGGTCGCGGTCGCTTGATTAGTGGAATGAGTCAAACGGAGATCCTGAACTGTTGTTATGCTGTGTTGAAAGTTGGCATGATACCCCGTCGTGGCAGTGAGATTGCTCGTGAGGAGCCTTGGTGGGAATTATTACAGACAGCTAAAGATGAAATTATCGGGAGTTGCATTCCGGGTATCCCACTGAGCGATCGGGAACGCAGGCAGCTCTGGCAAAACTGGCAAAAGACTCTGAATCAAGTCCGTAAACTTGCCCGCAAACAACAATGTTTTCTGCTGCAAGAAATTGATGAGTTAATTCGGACCGCCTTTAAAGAGGTGAAGGAACATCTAGAACCAACAACAGTGCCAGAATCATATGGCTTAGAGGAATTTCCTGATGAATTGCAGGACTTATTAGGCGTCAGTACAATGCAGGAGCTGGAGCAATCAGTCCGCAACTACCAGGATGCATTGGCAGTTTCGCGGCAGCTTTCGAGCCTGTTTAATACCTGAATCTCTGTTGGAGGATCAAATTTTTATTGCTGAAAAGAGTAGCACAAGAGTATTGCAATCTCTCATAAAAGGTAGTATCATTGAACTGGTATATCAGAAAGCTCTGTATTCCTTACCCCCAACTGCAAAGTCCAAATCACTTTAACTTGGTATTCCGTTTTCTCTAACCAATCCATTAGCAATAAATTGTTCTCGCGATTCAGACTCCCTTCCTGCTCGCAGATTGCAGAAAGCAGATCTAGCCACAATAAAGCTTTCAAACAATTTTCCACGGGAATTTCCCACCAGAATGGGAGTAGTCAGACACCACCCGCAAAGCGGGTGGCTTGATGAGTGGGGCCGCCCCAAGGGCGGTCGTCCTATAGCAATCTCTTCGGCTTAGAACCGACCACTTTGATCATTTCCCTCCTGTTCTCGAATATAACGACGCACTACCTCCTCTTCAAAACCCACTGTCGAGACTGCATATCCTCTCGCCCAGAAGTTTTCTCCATTGAAATTGCGCTGTTTTCCGCCAAATTGCCGAGCAATCGCAAGCGCACTCTTGCCCTTGATAAATCCAATGACTGAAGACACCGCATGTTTGGGGGGAATTTCGATACACATGTGGACATGATCTCGCATCAGGTGCCCCTCTACAATCCGGCATTCCTTCTGACGGGCCAACTCATGAAAAATCTGCCCCAAGTGCTTGCGAATCTCACCAAAGATGACTTTTTTACGGCGTTTCGGGATAAAAACGATATGGTACTTGCAATCCCACTTAGAGTGTGACAGGCTTTGATACGAATTCGACATTCTATTTTCTCCTATGGTTTGACATAGTGATGTCACCGTAGGAGAAACTTTACTGCCGCAACGCTCAAAGCTGTTCGAGTCTCACTGGTCAAACCAGTGGCTTACCTCAAATTTTCAGTTACAATTTCTCGGAAGCTCGCTCGACCGGATGATGCCTTGCAATTAAATTAGACAATTAGTGTGGTGATTGCAGAACAGTCATAGCCGAATCATATCTCTCATAGAGAAGCTGCTACTTCCAGTTCTATTGGGTTGTAACTTCGTTACAAGGATATTGCCTGCAAAAAATCTCCAATTCCTTTGCTGGTAAGGAGATTTGAGTTTAGTGTTTGCGACTCAACAGGCTTGTAAACAGGCTTGTAACGCTCGATATCAGCTGGCGTCGATCGGATCCTCTGTCCCAAACAAACAGAGGGGATTATCTGTTGTCCGATCTCTTTTAGTCAGTTTCATATTGAGTTTGCGGGAGTTTCTGAAGGTATGGCAGTTGTCGGGTCTAAAGGTGGAGTCTATCCAGGACCGTCCGATCCAGCAGGATCTGAGATTGACCTGGTTCGATGGTGGCAAGCAATCGGTCAGCGCCAACAATCTGGCGCTGACCTTTATCAATATTTGGTGAAGCGAGCAAAGCCAGCTCAGTTACAAATCGGCATTGGCAATACTTGCGGTCTGGCCTGTCGGCATTGTTTGCTCGGTTATGGGGCGGGTTCGATGGTGCGATCGTTGACACCATTACCCCAATTGACTGAGAGCGTGACGGCGTTGGTGGAGGAGTTGGGGACACGGATGATTTGCCTGTGCGATCGCGACGCCCTCACTCCCCACCGTTCCATCCCCCTCTTCCAGCACCTCGCCCAGCTGCGCCAGCACCATCCCAACCTGAAATTCGGCGGCATCACCAACGGCCTGAATATTCCTCAATACGCCGACGACCTGGAACCCATCCATCTGGACTATCTGGATATTTCCATCGACGGTACCCGTAACGCCCACGATAAATTTCGCGGTCAGGGGCGATTCGACCAGGTATTGAACCATCTGCGACTGGCACTAAAACGCAACCTGGCCGACCGCACCCTCGTCGCCACCACCCTGACCCGCCAGAACGACGACGAGATCGTGCGCCTGATTGACCAACTGATCCGAGAAGAAGGGGTGCAATGGTTTGATGTTAGTCCCCTGATGGCGGTCAAACTACAGCAATACCAGCTACACGAGCGGGATATGGTGAAATTCCTGGACAGTTTAACCCAAATCCTACAGCCGTTCCGGGCCACCCAACCCACCACAATTCTGATCGAACTCTGCGCCTACTGCGCCGCCTTTCTCCCTGCCCTGGTGGATGCAGGTTGGCTGCTCCCCGAACGCATTCGTCAAGATCGTTACGGTCACCTCTATCAAACAATCCCGATCAACGACACCATCACCCTGGTGCTGCGGCCCGAACTGATTCCCGAATACTGGCGACACAGCCTGCGGATTACCGCCGATGGCTTTGTCGTCGGCGGCTGCGAGGCCCTGACCCAAAACGATTACACTCGCTTTGCCGTTGGCAACATCCAAACTGAATCCATTGCCGCGATCTACCCGCAGGCGCTTAAACCCGGCTCGCCCTTTCATGCCGCACTGCTGGCCTACGACCGTTCCACCTGTCGCAACAAACCTTGCTTTGCTCATTGTCTGGGCGGCGATCCATTATTAGCCAACGCAGTTCGCCATACTTATACCCAGAACGATCCAAACTGCATCTGGGAGGAATACACCTATGTTAATTCTGCGGTTGTCCCTGTCCATTCCCGTTCAACCCACTCCGGGTTACTGCTGGGAATTTAAACAGCCCTGAACCTCAATGCATCTCAGCAATGCCGACTGCAAACGCTCCTCCCAATCGACAAAACACCCTGAATTGTATTTGCCGTTATCCCGAAATGTGTCAGTTTCTTAACTTAAGAAATATTGAACTCTATATTACATCTGGAGGAAAATACGTATGATGTGTACTGAGGCTAGCTCTAGCCCAGAAGATACAGAGCCAAGCTCAACCCCATACGCCATGACCTCCAATGCCAACTTCGCTGACTACGTCGAACGGGTACAACAAAATCTAGCCGTTTTTTCTCTCTCAGATGACGCTGCGACAACCTATTTGCAGAAAAGCAACGATCTTACACACTACAATCCCAGATTTATCACCTTCGAGATTCTCTTTCATGAGAAGGTGCCTCAAAAGGATGCAAAGCCAAAAGTCACCCGGAGATTCGATCCCCATATTTCAGATCAGTCTTTTGAGGGAACAAACCCCAAAAACCATATTGAGGATTTGAAACGGTTGCATGCCAACCTGAAGCGCTTTGGAACTCTAGATTTTACCGATGCACAACATTGGTCAGTACCAGATTATCTACTTGAAGGTTCGCAACTCTCAGAATCAACCAAAGCTAAATTAAGAGCATTACCAAAAGAGCTTGAAAAGTTAGAGGCATTGCATGAAAAATTCGATCGACTCTCAGAAGAAGAAATTAATGAAATTGATGAAAAGCATCCTGATTTAGACCAATTAAAATCGCTCCTGGCCAGTTTGATTAAACGTTATGAGGTTGAATATTTCCCCACCCATATTGGTGCCACGGCTGCCATCTATGAAGCTTGGAAGCAAGGCAAGCTAATTCCGCTGGGTAATCCTGAAAAAGATAACAAAAAGTTCGATAAATTGATTCGAGCGCTTTTCTTCAATACTAAAGGTAAAAAATATGCCAGCATGATGAAGGAGATGGCTGAAAACCTGGGTTTAGAAAGTCCTAAAATAGGGGGTCCTGAAATTCGAAACATTAAAACTTCGGAACAAGCAGGCCATCACCTGAGCAATGGCAGAATTTGGGAAAATAGCCTTGAGGGGAAAGAATGGTTTGTCTGTCTGCAAATTTCCCTGATTCATAAACTTCGAATCGAGCAGCGCGACGATCCCACACCTGCCAATCGTTATTTGATTTATTATCCTCTGCTGATTGATGACTACTGGTTTGCTGGAGTTGCCTTCATTTACTCCGAGCTGAATGTAGATCCGGGGGAAGGCGATATTCCAGAAATTTTCAATCGTAAGAAATATGCCAAAATTTACAACACCATCCAATCCGTTTCTGACACGCTCAAGATCGCTCGCTGGGAAGATGCTCGACAAAATGCAACAGATCTGTTGAGAGCAGGAAAATCCAAAGAAGAAGCTTTCTTTGAAGTGGCTAAAGACTACTTTGTCTGTTTCAGTGTTGGCAAGGAAGACGATCTAGAAAAGCTGCATCAAGACTCTATAACCAATCAGTATGAAATTTATGCTGGACATGGTATTAAAATTCTTGGTCCTGAGTGGCTTTCAACAATGCCTGAGAAATTGTCATTGATTAAACAAGAAATAGATGGATACGATGTTGATGTTAGCCACGTCAAAGGTATATACGAACTCGTTGAAGATTTAGCAGCAGAAATTTTCAGAGAAAAAAACAAAACTAAGCAGGAAGGTAAAGAAGAAGGGATCGAAGAGCAGTCAAAATACTTTGCCCATCAAGTCGGCGGACTGATTCAAGAAGTCTGGATTGATTCTGATAATCTTGGAAAACAAGCAAAAACCTTTCTTTGGCACATTCGGTCTGTTGTTGAGATCTGGGGTACCCATTCCCTGAGACCAGACCAAATCATCTATGAAGAAGACTTTCCTGCTTGGAGGAAGTTAAGCAACAGTCAGCTTCTAAGTAAGCTGATTGATATGGGTTTGATCCATGCAATGCGTCGAGCGCTTCGTCCTCATGAGGATAGCAATGAAATTGACAAGCGAACTGCAAAAAAAGTTAGCGAGATGCGAAAATTAGAAAATCCTCTAGAAGCGTTCAGAAATGAGCTTGGCATCCAGTCTTTGCCTGATGAAAACTTGCCAGATTGGGTAAATTTGCGAGGATTTGTCCTCTGCTTTCACCATGGTTTCTGGCAAGCAGCGTATCACGGGTTGCGGGCAAAATGTGGTGGAGTAGAACCGCTCAAGGGTTCTCAAAACCTTTACCTGAAGTTGGCATTCAGTCAGACAAAACTGGAGATTATCAATGCTGGCGAACCGTTTATTCCGACCCAGGATAAGCCTATCGGCGACAGAGAATTTTTTCAGGAACTCACCAATCGGCTTGAGGGCAAATTTGCCATAGAAGGGCCGGTCTACTCAGATCCCAATCGGTGGCTCACATCGATACTTGTGAATTAGATGGCTGTTTTCTGGCAACGAAGATTATGACTGAGACTAAACCAACACTTCAACCGATCGAGGCAGAAGAAGAAATCGTCGGATATGGCTGGCACCAGAACAAAGGCTCTCGTGTTGTAATTGTGGTTGATGATAGGTTTCAAGTTCCTGAGTTTTTGGAATATAAAGACCAAATGGCACAGGAAAAAACGATGATTTCTCTGTGGAAAGAGATTTCTGCTTGGGAGCGCACTCAAGCCATGGGTTTCTTCATGTTGCCAAGTCCTAAGACTATTGAAGAAAAGGCTGAGATTATTATTAATACAATCAAAGAATGGGTTGGTACCTTTAACAGCGATCGGTGTAAGTTTTACCTTTTGGTTGACTTTTACTATGGCAATACTGCTACTGATGCTTTAGAGCAATCTGGTCCCCGATTTGTAGATCGCTGGATGCGATATCCCCCATTTGATGCGGATGTAGCGTATTTGAGTATCGCAGCAGGGCACACTGGATTTCAGGATCCACATAATCTAAAGCAATTCTCTAAGTATGAAATTAAACCGTACGACAACATTAAATCAGGAAAAATAGGCACGGCTTTGGAGAAATGGTTGGAGTATGTTGAGCATCCCCTCGAAAAGGTTTGGCGGCTGGCGCAAGGATGGTTCCTTAATGATGAGGATAGAGATTGTCCGCTAATCAAACATAATTTCGCAGCAATTTCTAAATATTTTTCAGGTGTTGATGAGGGATGTAACACGCAAGATGGTACTGAGAATTATGCAACGCAATATAGACATGAAATAGAAGCAACGCTTGGGATTCAATGTCCAGATAGCTGGTGGCACGATTCAGCTTCTGTGGGGCATATCCATGAAGCGTTGAAGCATCTTTGCGGGGCTGTATTTTGCGGCCAGACTGATGATGGAGGCGGGAGAAATGTTTCTGTCGGAGCAGCCTATCTCATTGCATTGATGGCGCACCAGCATTGTTGTGGCAATACAAATGTACTAACTCAAAAAATTCCCAGTTGGAAAGATCTGGAAGATGCCGATTGCGAAATTTTTCCAGCTCAACACCAGGGTAGAGCCAAAGCATCCGCTATGGCCTTGTACGATGTGTTTTATCGTGCCTTCGAAAAACCAGGCTCCGAGAATGAAAGTCAGGTAAAAACTGCTTTCTTCAAAGGTTCAGGTCGTCGCTTAGAAATTCAACTCTGGTGGAATGCAACGTTACCGACTCCGGGGAAAAAGGACACTCTCGCTCAAAAGCTATCTGAGACCTTGAACTCTCAAATGATTAAAATCCCGGAAACTGAGGGCGAAAATCCTTCTGCCAGCAAAACATTGCATGCCATTTTGCGGCTCTGGCGCAGTATGACGCTTAGCGATCAGGGATTTATGGGACCAGGTGTTTTTTACTGGAAAGGCGACACGCTTGTACTTGCAGCGATTTAAATGAGTTGAAGATTGAGAGAATCATGTCATCCAACAACAATCCACATCTGACAGCCCTTGTCATCTGTAAGGATAAACGGCGATCTATATGGGTAGAGTTACTACTGGGGCCATTCTTAGAGGTCTATGAATTGCAATCTTCCGAAGACTGTCGGAAATTCTCTCTGGACGATCCGGCAGGACTGTCTATCCTTCCTGATGAGCTACCGGATGCGGTGGACGTTATTTTTTTTCATTCCAGCCCCAGGGATAAGAAACGCTGGCAACAATGCAAAGTTGAGGCTAAGCAGGTGTTTGAATTCAATACGCCGGGGACACCTGCAAGAGAAGAGGGAGTCTTACCGATTTATCGACAAACCCATCCCTATTTCGCCATCAAGTCTAAAGATATTGAACAAACAGTTAAGTTTCTCATCGGGCAGCGCGGCATTCCTCCCTCCATGTGCTATCCGCTTCCTGATGTTTTGCCTGCTCTGATGACGCTCTGTCAGCACTATCTGGCCGAAGGAACTGACTATTCTGGGGCAGCGGTCAGTCAAACGGTCTGGTGGGCCAAAGCGTTGGGGTTATTGGACCATGAGACATTAGATTGGACTGCTTGCAGCCAGTGGTTGAAGACGTTCCAGGATGAGTGGCAAACGGTGGGTCAAGAGGGAATTGCTGGTCATGCGACAACTGCTCTAGTCGATAAAATCTTGGTCGGCGGTGTGTCTGCCCCGGCGCTGGGTCAGCAGCCTGTGGTAAAACAAACGGTTGCAGAAGCTCTTGCAGCGATTGCCAAGAAATTGGAGCGCGATTTGAGTCCAGATGAAGGTGTCGATCCCCTCCAGGATGAGACTGTAACCAAGATCAAAACCGTGCTCAGCGTTCAGGGCAGTTCGGCAGCAACAGCAGTTGCGACTGTTCTGGCTGAACTTTTGGAGGTTGAGCACCAGCAGCTTGAACCGGAAATCGGAAAGCATAGAATAAAATCGCTGCGGAAGGCGGTGTTAGTGCTGGCGGAGTCGCAGGTGGGACTGCTGCCCCGATTGCGACTGTTGGGCTTTAGCGGGGCGGTGTTGGTGCTGTCGTCTGTGCCATTCTCAGAGTTGAAGAAAAAGTATCGGGTGCTGCGATTTGGACAGGGATCCCATGCTGCAGTGGCCTTTCCCTGGACGCTGACATCCTTGCTGCAAGAGACCCAGGATCTGGTACCAATGGAACCGGAGAACTTGCGGGTTCTGCAGAACGAATTGAAAGCGGGCGATCGCTTCTACACGCAAGAAGTTAAACCCTGTTTAGAGCAATTGCGACAGGGTGACGATACTGATGCAGCCACTGAAAAGATTGCTGGCATTGTCGCCAAGGTGCGTGAAAAAACGCCTGTTGCTTGTCATGCGATCGCGACAATTGAGGGGAAAAGCTGTCAAATCCAGGAACACTTTCAAGCTGCGATGAACAAGCTCCGAGAGAAAGTACAATGGAATCAGGCAGTACAACAGTTGGAAGCAGCGTTTGAGCAGTGGCGAAGTCTGGTTGTTTCTACGGCTGGTGAGGGTTTGATGCTCGCCTACACTTAACATCATGGGTAACTTCCGCGTCTTAATTCTGGATGATGATGAGCTCTGGCGCTCCCGGCATGAACTGCGACTGACGAAGGCCGGGTTTGATTGCTATGCAACGGCCAATGCTAAGGATGCCATCAAAGCGGGTAAGACCGATCCGGAGATTAAGTTTGCCCTGGTTGATGAGGTGTTGTACGTTCCTCCGATTCCAGTTCGGGAAGAGGAACGGGAACTGCAACGTTGGCAAGGACATGGCGTCATTCGGGAGATTGTGGCTCAGCGTTCTGATGTGCAGTTCATTGTGGTAACGGCGGCACCCCAACTGGCAAGTGAAGAACAAGGGGGCGATCGACAGGTCTTTCTGCGAGAAACAGCCAAGCTGAGGCGACAGCAGGGCGTAATTGACATTGTCCATAAGGTGGAAATTCAGGGAGACCCGGATGGCACTTATGGCTGGTTGATCGATCTGATGAACCGGTCTCAGGTCTCAGCTACAGCTACCGTGGTGACGCCAAAAATTTTGATTGGGCTGGGATTTCCAAAGGAGACCCATGAAGCCATGGCAGAGCAAATGGAAGTCCGCAGACGGCAGTATTTACCTGTAGCACCGTTGTTGAAGAAAGTGCGGGCTCAGATTGTTGCTGCAGGGTCGGCAGATACAGAGACCCGGACAGCTAAAGTGTTGGAGGATGTTTGGCAGAACGCAGCGGAAACAGCTGTTTTTCTGGAGATGCCAGGATCGAAAAAGCTGGATCGACTGAAAGTAATTAAAGCTGCCTCTAGTGCCTTTCAAATTTTGTCGTTTCTGGCACAACAGAGCGAGAGGAAGGTGGAGATGGTGATGCGCGATGCGGATTATAAGCATGCCACTCGTCGAGTCAAGAAGACCGCCAGCGATCTGCCAGAATCCGATCCGTTGGCGACGCGGGATTTTGCTTTTGGTTACGAGGAGGGTCAGAAAGGCGTACGGTCTGGCGTGCAAATTGAGGGCAAAACGGAGAAAAATTCGCCGTTGAAGGTGGCGATTCATCGGTTGAGCAAGCAGTTACAGAAGCTGAATGTGGGGCCTGCAAATAAGTTGTTTTACTATAACGGCCAGGGGTATTGCCCGAATTTTGAGTTAGGGATTGTGCTCTATACGGTGCGCGCGCAAAGAGGCAGGCCGGGATAGGTTGGTGGTGAGGGTTTTTGGTCTGCGGGTTGGGTGATGTTGCTTGCGCTGATCGAGGGGGATTGTTCGCACTGAAGCGCCAACTACGAACTGTGGGGGTTGTAACGAAGTTACAGTTGCCAACAATTGAGAGTGGTTGAGAATCCTTGCTGCAGCAAGCTAATAGCGTTTTGAATATTCGGGGTAATTGGATTGAAACCCCTGAATGAAGAGAGCGTTATGGAGAATTGATGATGCAAATCTCTGATAATGGGTATTGGTTCACCTGGATGTTTTGGGGTGTGTCTTGGGTCTTTGGGGGAACGCTGTTGGTGGTGGGGTTGTTTGCAATAGCGCATGTCCCGATCGTCTGGTAGTCGTCGTTGTTTGTCAAGTGATGTGATGTCTTCAAACGTCCCTCAATTCTGAAACTTTCATGCAAGTTTGTTTTGCGATCGCGCCCCAGAGAAGCCAATTTCTGGGGCGTTTTGCTGCGGAGTTTTACCGGCTTTCGATTGAATTGCTGCGTTACATCGCCAGGGCCAAAATCTCAACTGAATTGTGATTTCAAAACAGCAATAATCTGCTTGAAAGTATTGTTGATTGGGAGTTGTGGCTATCGATTGCTTTGAAACAAAGTTTCAACTCAGGCGATGAATTGAATAGTTGAAACCTGCAGATGTCAACGGGTTTTCCAATAGGAAGTCAACTTTGGGTCAGATTGAAACATCTATTTTTTAGACAGCTTTTGTTGTTGTCGGTTGATTCACTCGGATTGGGAGAAAAACGATGCCACCAGCCGCCACCCTAGAAAGACCTCGCCACCGTGCTGTTGCAAATCACCAAACCCGTTGCAGACGACCGCAGCGACGTCTGGTTTCCCAGCCTGCAAATCTGGTGGATCTGCGCCCGGAATTGGGACGGTTCAGTCTGCCGGAATTACGCTATTTTCTGGGTTTAGAACGGGTCCTGACGGGAAGTAAGGTGCGTAGGGTTGTCTATTGCGATCGCTATCTACGATCTCATGGGGCGGAAATTCTAGCATATTTGTTGCAAGGGGAGTGGTTAGATGCCCATTCCGAGATTGTGGTTCAAATATTGCAGGATGGGCCATCGGGAAAAAGCGGACAGCGCAAGGCCAGGGTGGAGCACATTCTTCATCAGGTTTTGCGGGGGCGAAAGGTGAAGTTGACAGTGAAGATGATGCCCTGGGAACAGCGCGATCGCGTTCCCCATCGACGCGAATTAGTTATCCATCGACGGGATGGCAAAGTCCATCGGGTTTTGTTCGATAAAGGGATGGATTTTCTGAAAGCGGAAGCCGATGGACAATATCGTATTGCAGAATCCACGTATGTTGTTGTGACTTAATCCATACAATGGGTGCAATCGGGTAGAGGATAGCGAAGGCTAAAACACTTATACCCTTTTGGATTTTAGATTGCCGATTTTAGATTGAAGTAAGGCTGACTGGGCAAGCAAGCGTCCCATTCGGGCAAGCATTCTGCAAGTTTCATCAGTTGCATCTCTAAGTCAAATTGGTATGACTCAAAAAGCTGTGCGGCACTTCAGTGCTGACTACAAAACTGATACAGTTTCAGGGTTGTCAAACCGCCAGGATGATTTTGGGTTTGCTATATTGCAGGTGTTAACCTGAGAGCTGGTTTCATGGTACTGATGAATGACCAAAGCAGAGAATTGTTCAAAGTGTTGGTGGGTGTTGCCTGGATCGATGGCGAAATTTCCGAGGAAGAGAATCTGTATCTGAATGGTTTAGCCTACAAATGCAATTTGAGCGACGATCCAGAGGTTCAGGCGTTGCTGCAGTTTGAGCGGCCCATCCTGTTTGAGGATTGTCTGGCCTTAATCCAATCTTATCTGCACGATAATCGTAGCGAAGAATCGTTTAATCGCATGGTGAAATCAATCAAATCCTTGATTCGTTCGGATGGGGTGGTTGCGTCTGAGGAGCAGGCATTTCTCCAGGTGAGCAATTTTCTCAATGAGGTGGCTGAGAATCCCCAAATTGTGGCGCAGCTGAAAGAGTGTCATCGTCTAGAAGATGTGGCTGCAATTGCCCTGGCGAATGGCTATCGGCTTGAACGCGATTCGTTACAAAGTGTGGCGACTCAGGTCGAAATGGAGAAAAAGATGCAGCTTGTTGCCTCTGCTTATCTGGCTGAAGGGGAACAAATTTACGAGGAGGATATTCAATCTGCGAATGAGCTGATCTATGACATGTTGGGACTCGATCTGGAATTCAGAGTAGAAACAGTTTGGGTTCCGGATGCAGAGGCAAAACAGATGAGATCGGAATCTGGTGTCAGTTTGCTGCCTGGACAGTTGGGTACGGGGAAGCCTCCTGGCAAGGGGAAACCGAAAAAAGGCTTCTGGTCATTTTGGCAGCAGAAATGATTGAGTTAATGGTTAATGGTTGCTGGTTAATGGTTGATGGTTGATGGTTAATGGCTTGTGTTCTTCTGCAGAGACGTTACACGACCATGGTGCATCGTTCAGGTGTCGATCGTTCATTGTTTTTTCTGGGAATAGGCTGCGTGTCAAGCTTATAGCATATCCCACCTGTTATTATGCTCTGCAAATGGCTAATTGCTAACTACCCACTGCTGAGGAATGAGAATTTAATCATTTGTCAAGCTGTAGGGGTGCCTTTTGTGGGTACCTGTCATCTCGGGGCAATCCCAAGGGGTTGCCCCTAAAGGAGAATGGCACTTACATAAGGTTGGTGGGCAATGCCCACTCTCAGAATTTTCAAGGCTTTTAGCACTCAATTTTCGCTTAAGTAAGCGCCATGCGCCCCTACAGGATCCTATATCTTATTTAATTCAGGTCCCTAAATGCTTCGCTGGACAATGCCTTCATGCAACGATTTGGATACTTCTTGAACGAGCAACGCTATCGATTGTGCCGCTCTGTTTCGAGCTTGGTGATGGCGGGCATGTTGTCGTTCCTGCTGGCAGTGACTTGCGGATCTCTGGGGTTGGGGCGCGTTCTCTCGTTTTCCCCGACCTCATCTATTGCTCAACAGCACCTTCCCTTTCCTCGACCGGAGGTGCCTGTATTGCGGAGCGGCGATCTGGACTATACGGCTGTTGTGCTTGATGGTAGGCCGTTGTTCCAAATTGCGGCAGCAGCGGTAGCTGATGTTGAAGGAAGTGGCCGTATCCGTCCGGTTCAACACCGGGCGGAACGAATTGAGACCCTCCTTTATGGATTGTTGGCAACCGGTTTCGATTCCCAGACGCTCAAGGTTGCAGTGGCCCGATTAAATCGACAGACGGTGATTCTGGCAACCGACGATCGGGAATTGTCCCAGCGGATTATCCTGACAGTGACTGAGTCTGATGGAAAAATTGCTCAGCAGTCGGTGCCGGAGTTGGCGGCGGATTGGAGCGAGACGATTCGTCAAGCTTTGATTCAGGGATTGGCTGAACGGCATCCTGAAGTTCGGGCACGTCGTTTAAAGCAGATGTCTGCGATCGCGCTAGGGACTCTGACGATTAGTTTTGTCCTGATCGGGATGCAGCGACGCCTGAAAGCGCGATTTAACCAGCTTCAATCCCAAGCTGCCCTGGCTGAGCCTGCCATTCAGGAACCGGGAAATGCACCCATTTCTCTGTCCTCTTCTCCTGCCTCAGCCTCCGGTTCTACTCCATCCGCATCTCCTCTGGCAGTGCCGTTACAGGTGTTGGATGCTCTATTGCCGCAGCTGCACCTGAATCGCCAACGGGATTTGAATATGCTGCAGCGGCGAGGATTGCAGTTGGCTCAAGCGGTCATCTGGCTCGGGGGGGCGGTTTGGAGCTTGCAGTTGTTCCCAGAAACACGAGCCGCAGGGAGCTGGCTGTTCGCTTTCCCGATTAAGTTCCTGACAATTTACCTGGCGATTAACCTGGCCAATAAGGTTACCGATATTGCGATTGATTTCTCGCTCCAGACCTGGTTAGAGCAAACTTCGCTAGTAGCTGAACGCTCTCAAAGACTGGCGCAGCGCGTTCCCACTCTGGCCGCAGCCTTGAAAGGGCTGACTGATGCGATCGCGTTCATCCTGGGGTGTATCTGGTTGTTGGCCTGGCTGCAAATTCCCTTGGGTGCGGTGCTGGCAGGGGCTGGGCTGTTGGGTGCCGTGTTAACCCTGGTTTTCCAGAACCTGCTCAAAGATGCAGTGACAGGCATGCTAATTTTATTGGAAGATCAATATACCGTGGGAGATTTCATTGATGTTGGCGTCGCATCCGGAGTAGTGGAATCCATGAATTTGCGAACAACTCAGCTGCGTGGGGCAGGTGGACGCCTGACTGTTGTACCGAACAATCAGATTGCCACCGTGCATAATTTAACCAAGGGCTGGTCCCGGGTTGAGTTCTCCGTTGATGTGGCCTACGACACGAATGCGACACGCGCAATGCAAATCATGAAACAACTGGCCGAGGAACTCCAGCAGGAGCCGATCTGTCAAGGACAGATCCTGGATCCTGGGAATATGTTGGGCATCAGTCAAATCGATGGAGCCAGAATGCAGCTGACTATCTGGATTAAAACCAGACCCATGGAACAGTGGGCAGTGGAACGCGAATTTCGCCATCGCCTCAAACTTGCCTTCGATCGGGCCGGGATTATGCTGAGCCTACCTGAGCAGGTACTCTGGTTGCAGGACTCTCGCAAGTGCCAGGATGACAACCAGAACCATGACAATTGCGATCGCAAGCAATCTAGATAAATCAGACGAATCATAAAAAAGGACACGATGTTAAAGCCAAAATCATTCTTCGATCGCTGCCGCACTGGTACCACCACGGGCCTCAGCGTGAGCCTGGGAGTGCTAGCTGCTTCGTTCCTGTGCGTTGGCTTGAGTCCTCGTCCGGCCTGCAGTGCTGAGCGAGTCTATATTTCCTATTCCCTATTCGAGCGCTCAATTTCGGTGGACTCTTTGGAAATCTACGCCAGAGAAGGCAAACTAGAGGGCGACCTGGCCGCTTATGCTCGTTATACTAATCCTCAACAACTAGAGCAGCTGCAACGTATCCTGAACCAGCGTCTAGATCTGGATGCTGTCGTCGTGTCCAAGTTTCTTTATACTTTTCAGGGAGAATCGCTGCTGAATTTATTGGGCGAGGTGATTCAAACCGAGAATCGTCTGCCTGGATTTCATGCCATCCGGGCAGCGCTAATTCTGGCTGCTGCCGATCCAGAGGGATTGACGTTGCTGAATGTCCTGCAAAAATATCCCACTACAGCACTGCGGATCGACTTGGCGCGGAGTCTCCAGGTGATGGAGGAACTACAGACGCTGGTTGCCGAAACAGAGCAAGCCATTGCCCTGGTTAAACAACAGCACGAGCTTGAGACTGAAACTTCCCCCACTATTGACTTTGCGGCACGCCCCGATGTGCGTCAACCGGGTTCCCTCACCTGGGAAAAACGCACCATCCGGTTGACAGATGCAAAGCGCGATCGCACCTTTCTGAGCGATCTCTATTTGCCCCATCGTTCCCAGGTAGCCCCCGTCATCATTATTTCCCACGGCGTTGGTTCAGATCGCACCAGCTTTACTTACCTGGGAGAGCATCTGGCCTCCCATGGTTTCGCCGTTGCTATTCCCGATCATCCAGGTAGCAGCGCCCAACAGGTGCAGAATTTCCTGCGCGGCAAGACCAACACCGTTATTGCCCTCAATGAGTTAATCGATCGACCGCTCGATATCACGCTGTTGCTAGACGAAATCGGTCGCCTCGCTGAAACAGAAACAGCGCTGCAAGGACGCCTGAACTTGCAGTCTGTTGGCATTATTGGTCAGTCGTTCGGCGGCTATACGGCGCTGGTGGCGGCAGGAGCAGCCATCGACTTTCCGCGTCTGCACGCCGAATGCGCCCAACTCAGCCAGTCCTGGAACATCTCGCTGCTGTTGCAATGCCAGGCAACTGAACTGCCTGACCCCGATCGAGCCATGGGGCTGGCCGATCCGCGCATCAAAGCTGCGATCGCAATCAACCCCATTGACAGTAGCATCCTTGGCCCCAAGAGCTTCAGCCAAATGCAAGTCCCTGTGATGCTCGTTTCAGGCACCGCCGACACCGTCGCTCCTCCCCTGGCAGAACAAATCCGCCCTTTCACCTGGCTCAACCCGCCCCACAAATACCTGGCCCTGATGCACAACGCCACCCACTTCTCCACCATCGGTCAGGCAGAGGCCGGTAGCGAAGGAGTGCCAGTGCCAGCCGAGGCCATCGGTCCCGACCCTCTCCTGGCCCAGAACTATCTCAGCGCCCTGAGCGTCGCCTTCCTGAAAACTCACATTGAATCGCAGTCAGACTACGGCGACTATCTCACTGCTCGCTATGTCACAGCCATTAGCAAACAACCGATCCCCCTCAACCTGGTACAACAACTGACTCCTTCTCAGTTAACCCAAGCGCTTCAAAACCGCTGAGATCCTGCTTCGATTCAGCAGAAGGCAGGAGGCAAAAGAGAAAGAACTAGCACTTAAAAAAAAGCCCAGCCCCTACAATCTTCCGATCGTAGATGGAGGCTGGAGCTAGAAGAACCAAGTAAGTGCATCAAGATTTTGCCTCAAAGGAGCATCAATCGCACTTTGAGACGACCTATCCCATGTATCTCACATAAGAGAGATATGCTATTTTTATAGCTTCTTTCATGTGAGCTTGTCAAGAACTGGTGCTAAAGATTTTGTGATATAAGAAGGCAGAAAGCAAAACGTAGAGAATAGAAGACAGGAGCTAGAAGACAGAAGACAGATATAGCGGTTCCCGTGCAACTGAAGTACATTTCCATGTACCCTTGCCTTCAGCAGGGGCACATTTCCATACCTCACTAGGCTGAGAATTGCTATAAATAGTGAAACAAAATAAATTGTGCATTACAATTGGCTAAAATCCTTGCAATTCAAGCATTTCCCAATTTCGATGTATACAATTTATTTTGTACAGGTACTTAGACGCCAGAGGGCAGAGTCTAGAAGGAGAAAGCGATCGCATCTGATTTTAAGCTTTGTGTGATATTCTATGTGAGGTTTTAACCTCTTCTCGTCCTGCTATGGGTAAGTTAGGTATAAGATCAATACTGTTCGGTTAAGAATAGCAGATTAAATCGCTTCACAAATAATAGATCTGTAATAGGGGCACGGCAATGTATCGGGCGACTTAAGCTTATGCCCCTACGCGAGCAATACGTTCTCGGTTTCAAATCGAACAATACTGGCGATGGGGTAGTCCTATAGAAGTAAAAATTTTTGCAAGTTACCCTTTCTTGAAATGCACATAATCTGCAGGCTCAAGGCATCTTCAGATCTAATCGATCGCCAAGCCCTTTCTCATCCCAAATTCATGCGATTGCGATTTAGTAGTCAAAGTAAGGAATTGGGCTATGCCATTACTCCATGCTTTCGCGATAACGCATTTAAGCTTTGTCCATTGGCAGAATCTAGAGTTTTACCAGCAGAAAAATAGCCGATCTCACCATGGGGGTAGTTGGGATCTGAGTGGGGGGTAAACTGAGTTCAGAGGAAAGGCTGCAGGTTTTCCGCATGAGAAGGCTTCAGCGGGCTTGATAGGGCACGGGTTCAGTCTAAAGATTTTCTTCAGGTTTTGCTGCTTAAGCGCTTGAAAAATCTCATGCCTGTTGCATGAACTGCATTTCACGCATCGCAACATATAGCAAGCATTAGCCCAAACATGTAAAATTAAACGACATGAAAGGTAGGTCATGAATAGTAATTCCACAGATGGCAAATCCCCAGAAGGCAAGTCGAAAAGCAAAACGCAGCTCATCGTCAAGCTGGTTATCCTTGCTGCTGTTGTAGCAGGTCTCATTATTGCAGCTAAACAATTTAACGTGCAGGACTATTTGAGGCAAGCACTGGAGTGGATTGACGGGTTGGGACCATTGGGACCAGTGGCATTCATGGCTATCTATATTCTGGCAACGGTGCTGTTTATCCCTGGCTCGCTCCTCACTTTAGGTGCAGGCGTTATTTTCGGTTGGCTTTCGGGATCTCTGTATGTCTTTATTGGGGCAACATTGGGCGCAACAGGCGCATTTTTAGTGGGACGCTATCTGGCCCAGGGCTGGGTTGCCAAGCAAATCGAGAGTAATGAGAAATTCAAAGCGATTGATGAAGCAGTTGCAGAAGAGGGATTCAAAATTGTTTTGTTGACGCGGCTCTCGCCCATTTTTCCCTTCAATCTTTTAAACTATGCGTTTGGCGTCACGAAGGTTTCTTTAAAGGACTATTTCTTGGGTTCAGTGGGCATGATTCCGGGCACGATGATGTATGTTTACATTGGTTCTCTGGCGGGCGATCTGGCTCAGATTGGTTCTGCCGATCAACCCAGTAATGCGGGTATCCAATGGGCCATTCGCATTATCGGCTTTATTGCCACAGTAGCCGTGACTGTGTATGTGACCCGTGTTGCCAGGAAAGCATTGGATACCAAGATTTCATCGTCATAACCCTTTCTATTTTGGCCGATCGAGCGTGCCGATCGAGCGTTCTGACTGCGCTCGCATTGCTGATTTTCTTTCTCTCAGGCTCTGCCTGGGGACGCTGATGTGGAAGCTTCGGCCTTCTCTATCAATCCTCGAATAAATTGGGTCGGAATCCTACTGCTAAAACTGAAAATTTCAATAGAACTCAGGTTTAGGGTCGCGATCGGATAATATTTTGCACAAGGATGTAGTACAGTTGCAGGGTCTGCTTTTTGTCTTCTGCTTCAAAAGGCAATGCTTTGTTGCTCGTGCAAATGCAGACTGCTCTGAGAGTGCGATCGCAACCTTTGAATCGAGGCAACTAATAAGGCAACTACTCATAGAGGAAACATTCTGATGTCACATGCTGCAGAAAAGTTCACCGTCGAGCCCTGGGATCGATACAACCAGCAGCTCGTCTCCCATGTCCATCCGCTGGATTGGGTCAATCCTAAACCTGTACCCAGGTATAATCTGGTGGTTATTGGTGCTGGAACTGCGGGATTGGTTACGGCAGCAGGCGCAGCAGGCTTGGGCGGGAAAGTCGCCTTGATCGAGCGGCACTTAATGGGTGGAGATTGCCTCAATGTTGGTTGCGTTCCCTCAAAATGCCTGATCCGTTCCTCTCGCGTTTATGCAGACTTTCACAATGCCCATCAGTTTGGTTACCAGACAACAGGAGAAGTCAAAGCCGACTTTCCTGCTGTAATGGAACGGATGCGACGGTTGCGGGCAGGCATCAGCCAAAACGACTCTGCCCAGCGATTTCAGAAACTGGGCGTCGATGTCTTTATTGGTGATGGCCGTTTTTCAGGCCCAGATACAGTTGAAGTCAACGGTACCCCGTTACGCTTCAACAAGGCTGTGATCGCCACGGGAGCGCGAGCTGTGGATCCTCCCATTGAGGGACTGCCAGAAGCGGGATATCTCACCAATGAAACGGTCTTTTCTCTGACGGAATTGCCAGAGCGGCTCGCTGTGATTGGTGGCGGGCCTATTGGTTGCGAGCTGGCACAGGCATTTCAGCGGATGGGTTCCCAGGTGACCTTACTGCATAATAAGGCTCACATCTTAGATAAAGAAGATGCGGATGCAGCAGAAATCGTTCAGAAGGCATTTCTGCGCGAGGGACTCAACCTGGTCTTCGAGGTCAAAATTGACCGGGTCGAGAAACGGGATGGAGAGAAAATCCTGCACTACACGTCAAGGGGCGAAAAAGGCTCTGTGACGGTCGATGAAATTCTGGTAGGAGCAGGTCGTGCTCCCAATGTTGATGGTTTAAACCTGGAGCAGGTTGGGGTCAAATATGACAAGCGTAAAGGCATTTATGTCGACGATAATTTACGCACGACCAATTCCCGAATCTATGCGGCGGGTGATATCTGCATGCAATGGAAGTTTACCCATGCAGCGGATGCAGCAGCAAGAATCGTCCTGCGGAATGCTCTATTTATGGGCCGCGACAAACTGAGCGATCTGACGATGCCGTGGGCTACGTTCACAGATCCAGAAATTGCCCATGTGGGTCTGTACGAACATGAAGCGCAAAAACAGGGGATTGATGTGCAAACATTTTTGATTCCCTTTAGCGATGTGGATCGTGCGATCGCAGACGGCGAAGAAGAAGGATTCGTCAAAATCCACGTCAAGAAAGGGAGCGACCAGATTCTGGGCGCGACCATCGTTGCCCGTCATGCCGGAGAAACGATCAGTGAACTCACCCTCGCCATTGTCGGTAAATTGGGATTGGGCACCCTGGCCAAAACCATCCATCCTTATCCTACCCAGGCAGAAGCGATTAAAAAGGCAGCCGATGCCTATAACCGTACGCGCCTGACCCCCTTCGTCAAGGGCCTTTTTACTAAATGGTTAGCCTGGACGCGATAGGAATAGGTATCAGGTGTCAAGTATCAGGTGTCAGATATCAGTTCCTGAAACAACCTGGAAGGTTATGGCCTCATCTTCCAAGTCGTGTGTAGGACAGAACAAACTGCTCAAAGCCACATGCGATCAACCATTCCCTTCTGTCTCTCGCCCTCTGTCTCCTGCCTTCTGCCCTAACCTTCCAAGTCGTGACAGATAATCCAAAATCCAAAATCCAAAATCCAAAATCGTTTCCCCGTCACCGTTCATCTCCTGCCATAATTACCCTGTGGGTAGTATTAAACAAGTCAGGATTTTTGAGCGCGCAGGCGCGACCCGTGCGCTCAAAATCCTGACCTCTGAAGGACTACCACTTTGTGTTATCAGGGAAGCATTGAGGATAAGATCGTGGCAAATAAAGAGCATCTAGCCAGACTGAAGCAGGGCATTAAGAATTGGAATGACTGGAGGCGGAAACATCCTGAGATCGATCCCGATCTGAGTCGGGCGAGCCTCAGCAAAATCGATCTCAGTCGGACTAACCTCAGCCGCGTTAATTTCAGTGAAGCCGATTTGAGTGGAGCCAGGTTTAACAAGGCAAATCTGACTGGAGCCAGACTGCACAAGGCTGACCTGTTTGGCGCGACCCTCCACAAAGCGGACCTGAGCGGAGTCATGGCGCGCAATGCAGATCTCACCTGGGTGGAGCTGAGCGGGGCGAATCTTTGTCACGCTAATTTTGGCGAAGCCGATCTCAGCGAAGCAACCCTCAGTGGAGCAAATCTTCGCGGCACTGTCCTTCGCGGGGCAATGCTCTGTGGTGCCACCTTGATTGGCGCGACCCTCACCCATTCAAATCTCAGTCAGGGGAACCTCAACCGGACAGAACTCATTGGTGCCGATCTCAGTGGAGCTGACCTCAGCGCAGTACAGGCGCGGGGCAGTAATTTCCACCGGGCCATTTTGACGGGTGCTTGTTTGCAGGATTGGTCGATCGACCGGACGACAAATCTGGATGGTGTGGAGTGCGATTACATTTACTTATTGCGTCAACAGTCGGCTAAACCAGAACAATGGCTGTTCCAGAGACGCCGTCCTGCTGACCTGAATAAAACCTTTAGACCGGGCGAGTTCAGCCAGCTCTTTCAACAGTCTCCAATTGCAATCGATCTGATTTTCTGTAATGGTATTAACTGGGAGGCACTGGCTCAATCGCTCCAACAGCTTCAAATGAAATCGGGGACCGCTACCCTCACCCTGCAATCGCTTGAGAATAAGGGAAATGGGACTTTTGTCGTTCGTGCGACCCTGCCCTTGAAGGGAAATAAAGCAGAAATTCAGCGTTTTGTAAGACGAGAGTACGAATCCAGACGAAAGGCAATTGAGGCTGGATATCGGGCTGCTCTGCAAGTTAACGATCGGGAAATGGAGCGCTATCGTCGCAAGAGTGCAGACCTGGTGGAAATGGCTAAGGTACTGGCGACAGGAAGACCTCAGTACGACCAGCATGGAGCGCTTGTCTATGGTGTTGCGCCGGGTTGGGCGGAGATGCCGTTTTCAAACCCATACAGTCGCCCCAAACATCTGGATTCTGGCACTCCAATGAACCAGTAATATCATGTTTTGTTGATTGCTCCCAATAAAGCAAACTTGATACGTAGATTGGGTTGAGTCCGCGTAGGTGCAAGCCTTCTTGTAGAGTAACCCAACACTAATGGACTTTGCGTTGGGTTTTCGCTAATGCTGCGACCCAACCTACAAATTGTTTTCAATATTGCTAACTTGACATAGTGGTAGTCCTATCGGTTAGGACAAAATTGAGCGCGCGCTTCGTGCGCGCTCAATTTTGTCTGTCCGAATGAGCTTGACTACACGACTTGGGAGGAAGTGACCTGCATCATCTCCTGGCCTGGATCTCGATCGCTATTGGAGTTAGGATTCAGTCACGGGGTTTTCGCGATCGCGATCGCGCCCTACATTGACCCAAATCCCTTCTAGATGGGGGATTCAGTCACGGGGTTTTCGTGTTTGCGATCGCGCCCTGCGTTGACCCAAATCCCCTTTAAGTGAAGAGTGCAGTCACGGAGAATGTCCCAAAAACAGCGGATGCTAAAGATATGAGTTCAACAGGTTCCCCATGTCATCTACCCCACCCTTCTCCTTTTCAGTTCTATTTGCCCAGGTCATCCAGTCTGGCAAGATCGCTCCCGAAGAGCGCTACAAACTGATGAATGCGATTTTGGAAGAAACCCTGGAAGAAGAAGAGAGAGTCCTGGGAGCCCGATTGCTTGGAAGTTATTCAGATCGATAAAATACAAAACTTGTAAGATTATTGTGAGCGCCTTGCTTAGCAAGGCGCTCACAATAATCTTTTTTCAGTGCTGACACAAGGACTCTATCGTATACCCATGCCAGCGAAAATCCTGATTCGCGACTGAGGAAGAGAGTAGATTGGCAATGTGCCCTGGATCTGTAAAATAATTCCAAAGAGAGAACAATTGCATTCCTTCATCACTCTACTCACTGGGCTAAGGCTGACAAGCTCATTTGAATACAAAGATTACAGAGCTTTTGAATTTTGAATGACTGAGATATGTAGAGGAATTGCACTTTGCGATCGCAGCAACTCGGGAGATTGTCGAGCCTTACCTTACCTTATGATACGTTTATAAACCGATCGCGATAGAGATAACCCTGCACATAATCCACATTGATTTTTGTCGCAAATAACAGATCGGCACGGGTTTCCACTCCCTCCAAAATAACTTTTTTCCCTGAAATATGGGCATAGTTAATGATTGAGTTAACCAAATGCAACAAGTTTTCATTATCTCTGTTTAGCACAACATACCTGCCCAATTTTATAAAATCCACCAATTGTATAACAGCCGTAGAAATCACCGATTGTGGCTCGCAGACATCATCAATAGCGGTATTAATTCTATTGTTTGATAAAGTATCAATCATGGATAAACTCATGATTGCATCGTTGATTTCTGAATTTTCTATTAGCTCCACAACAATATTTTTTTTGTGATAATTGTTAAATAGCTTAAGGAATGGATTGTCTTTTCCTTCGATACCACAGGAGAAATATGAGTCCTGATCTAGATTGACAAATATTTTCACATTGTCTGGAGCATTCGAGAGTTGTAATATTTTTTGTTGATATTCTACCTGAAACAAGCTCAATGGACTTTTATGCAATGAGGCATAAACAATATCCGGAGGTATAGGCTTATTTGAATCGTCATAAAATCTGGACAAACACTCGAATGCATAAATATCTTGACTGTTCGCATCAACAATTGGCTGGTACTCAACACCGTATCTTTGCTTTTCAATTAACTGAATAAGAAACTGCGGTGAGAGTAAATCTTTTGTCACCATAATGTAATCGTTAAAGAATAAGGATTGAATAATTTGTCTAGTTTGCGTATGCTGCAGTCTGATTCATCAGCATTATATCGCTTGGTTTGGCATCTTATTGGATCCTGATTCCTCAAGAGAAGTCAAAATTAATGATTATAAAAATGTCGTAATTTATAAATATCTGTATTGCAGAGTCGATGCCACTGTGCCCAAGACAACCATACAATCCATATGTGGGAGGCTCCTGGTTGTATCACATCAGATCAGTTTTGGGTTACGACTATTCTGTATCGTATAGCCATATTTCTTATTGCGATCGCAGCCAGGTCACATTCCTTGAAAAATTCTAAAGTTCGCCGATGACAGCCACAAGCGTAAGAATTTTTATTGCTTATAGCGGTTCCCATGGGACTGAAGTACATGGAAATGTGCCCCTGCTGAAGGCAGGGGCACATTTCTATACCTCACTAGCCTGAGAATTGCTATACCACAATCGATATTTCAAACAATTCATACACTACCGAGGTTGAGGATTGGTAGAGGTGCTGAATAATTTCCTTAGCTTGACACTGTTCTGTCGCGCACCCTTCTTAACTTGCAAACGGGTTCGCCATTCGCGAATTGCCATTGCTCGACGAGCAGCAGGCGTTAAATATCCATCTGAATCTGATTCTTCTTCATCTGGCTTCGGCTGTTGGACACTCATATATTGAGCCAAATTTCCTTTACCGACTCCCAGATCGTGTAGAATTTCGTCAGCTGTCCGATAGCGCTTGTCCAACGAAACCTGCAGCATCTTGTCGAGAATACTGCTGAAGCGGGGACTAATCTGCACTGCCTCTCGCCAGAGAATCTGTCCAGTCATTGGGTCGCAATCAAATTGCATCGGCGTGTTTCCTGTCAGCAAATACAGGCAAGTCACACCAACGGCATAGAGATCGGTCGCATACACCGGACGCAACGATAACTGCTCTGGTGGGGCAAAGCCAACTGTGCCAATGAAATGCGTCGTTAATGCCTTAGTCGTTGTTTCCTCAAGCCAAGCAATCTGCTCTTTCACCGCTCCAAAGTCAATCAGCACCAGCCGACCATCATCTTTACACCGCAATAGATTAGGGGGCTTAATATCCCGGTGAATGACCTGCTGACCATGAACATATTTTAGAATGGGTAACACTTCCTTCAGAAACTGTTGCACTGCCGATTCTGCCAAAGGCCCGCGAGAACGAATTAGCCTTGCCAGAGTATAACCCCGAATATACTCTTGAACTAAGTAGAATTCGCCATCTGCCTGAAAATAGTGAAACAATTTAGGAATTTGGGGGTGGCTGCCAAGTCGATGCAACATCTTTGCTTCTCGTTCGAAGCGTTTGCACGCTCTTTGCAACGCAATTGGATCGCTCACTTTAGGACATAGCTGTTTGATGACACAGAGAGGATGATTTTTTTTGGCCATATCCCTGGCCAGGAATGTGACTCCAAACCCTCCCTTGCCCAAGACTCGAAGCACACCATAGCGACCGCTAAAAAGTTGCTTGGAACCGCAAAACTGATCGAGGTTGCTTCGCCGGGAGGAATTTGAACGGAAGTTTATCAGGTCTGATGCGGAGTGACTCATCTCCAATTAACAGTAGATGGACTCAAGATATTCCTGGATTTAGCCACAACCACTAGCTGGGTTGAAACAACGAGTGGTTACTCTTAACACGGTTTGGGGTTGTCTCTGGACTACTCCTACAGCTTGATAAAGCTCAGATTAAATAAAGGGTTCCCCTCTGTTCTTCCCCTTAGTCTCCTATATTCAGGATAGAGGGTATTTAACGGAAAAGACAAGCAATATTCGCGATCGAGACAAGCAATGCTCCCAGTTTGTGGAGCGGGATCGAATCCTACTCATATTGAAATTTGCCGTGTTTACCCTGAAAAACAGTGTTAGAGATCGCAGTGGATAGGGCTTAGATGCAAAGATGATAAAATATGCAACTTGAACTCTGTCCATTTTTGGATCGGGAGTTTTCCCAGAAGAACATTTACGGTTTTCAAAATCAGCAAAGAGGGGTTATTTTCAACGTTGAGGGAATCCCTTACAACCTATTTTTCTAATCGCAATCTTTGCTGTATTCCAGGTGAAATAACTGCTTTGGGTTTGTAAGGGGATAGTTATGTTTTGGAGCTAAGAGTATGCATTCAGTTAAAAGAGTAGAAATCATTGCCAACTCTCTGGAACTTGACAAAGTCATAGATGGTTTAACGCGAGCAGGGGTCCCTGGCTACACTATTTTTCGCAATGCTGTTGGCAAAGGGGATCGAAAAACAGCATCAGACAATTTGGAGATGACAATGCTGAGTAATATCTATGTTATTTCTTTTTGTCCAGAAGAACTGATAGAGCAAATTGCCAGAGAGATCGGACCAATTCTTAAGAAATTTGGAGGAGTTTGTTATATGTCGGATGCGATCGATCTGAAGTCTGAGGGATGCATTTCTTCATCCTAAAAGATTGTTGAGCAATCGACACTATCTTGGGGTATGTGTTAATGGATTATGTATTAGGAATAGATGGAGGAGGAACCACAACTGTCTGTGTCTTAATGCGGGGCAAAGATCGAGTACTGGGGCGGGGTTTAGCAGGCGCTTCTAACTATCATAATATGGGTATAGAAGGTGCTTTTAACTCTATTCGATTGGCCGTTCTACAAGCAATTTCAGAGGCCGGAGTTAATCCAGAAATTCGGGCAATTTGTTTAGGGATGGCGGGTGTCAGTCGTCCGGAGGATTTCCAGGTCATCCACAATCTGGTGCAGCAATTGCAGGTACCCGATTGTTTGCCGTTGAAATGGTCTTTACATCCAAATGGATTAACGATTTGCAGCGATAGCGAGATCGCATTGGTGGCAGGGACAGGCCATAAGCATGGAATTGTTGCGATCGCAGGCACTGGATCCATCGTCTTTGGACGCAATCCCCAGGGACAAACCAAGCGAGTCGGTGGGTGGGGACCTCTTCTAGGCGATGATGGCAGTGCTTATCAAATCGCTGTGTTGGGGATGCGAGCGGCGTTGCAATCAGAAGACGGTCTCCTGGGCGACACTGTCCTTAAGCAAAGTCTGATAGAATGCATAGGTATCAAAAGTATCAAAGATCTGGTTCAAAGTATCGATCGATCGGATTGGGATATTCAAAACATTGCCGCTCTTGCTCCAATTGTGGATCGAGCGGCGGCAGCTGGGGATAAGGTTGCCAAACGAATTATCGACCAGGCTGTCCAGTCGTTTGTCGAGGCAACCCGTGTTGCGATTGAGACGCTCTTCAGTTATGAGGCAGCGTTTGAAGTGGTGACTATGGGCAGCGTCTGGCAGGGACAATCTGGGATGCGGCAACAGTTTGAGTCAACAATTAAAGTGCTCGCACCCAACACCAGAATTATTCTTCCCCAGCATGAGTCTGCATATGGTGCAGGTCTTTTAGCGTTAGGTGCATTATGAGCATTCATTTTGGTAGAGAAATTTGTGGCGAACTTGCGATCGCAGAAAGTCGGGAATGGTTAGTCACTAATGGCATCGGCGGCTATGCATCAGGAACAATAGCTGGACTGCTAACTCGTCGCTATCATGGATTACTGGTTGCTGCGTTGAAACCACCCCTGGGTCGTACGCTATTGCTCGCCAAACTGGATGAAACTGTACGCTACCAGGGCAACTTCTACCCTCTGGCCACCAATCGTTGGATCGGCAACGCAGTAGATCCTGCAGGATATCGTCATATTGAGAGCTTCCATCTAGATGGAACCCTCCCCGTTTGGCAGTTTGCCTGTGGCGATAGCCTGTTAGAAAAACAACTGTGGATGCAACGGGGAAAAAATACAACTTACGTGCGCTATACCCTGTTGAGAGGAAGCAGCCCGCTAACTCTCTCTATAAAGGCAATGGTTAACTATCGTCACCATCATGGCGATACAGCGGGTCGGGATTGGCGGATGGAAATCAAACCCATCGCCTGCGGAATTTGCGTCGCCGCCTTTGAGGGTGCAGTCCCCTTTTACCTGACAGCCGATCGCGGGGACTTTGCACCGACTCATGATTGGTATCTTGGTTTCGATCTAGCAATGGAACGCTATCGCGGCTTGCGCGATCGCGAAGACCATCTCCATGCAGCCACCTTTGGAGCCATCCTACAACCGGGTGAATCCCTCACTTTTATTGCCAGTACAGATATTGCCAGTACAGAAAAAACAACTCCTGATACCTGGCCTGCGACCTCTGACCCTCTAGAAGACCAACGCCACTACGAGCAACAGTTGCTGCAGCAGTGGTACAGTACCCCTAATTTGAGCACCCAATCAGCACCCCTATGGATCGAACAACTCGTGCTCGCAGCCGACCAGTTCATCGTCAATCGTTCCCGACCCGACATCCCCAACGGCAAGACCATCATAGCAGGCTATCCCTGGTTTGGCGATTGGGGACGCGATACGATGATCGCACTTCCCGGCCTGACCTGCGCCACCGGACAACTCGAAGTCGCCCGCATCATTCTGCTGACCTTTGCCCGCTACCTCGATCGCGGCATGTTACCCAACCTATTTCCTGAAGCAGGCGAAACCCCGGCCTACAATACAGTCGATGCCATCCTCTGGTACTTTGAAGCCATCCGCACTTACGACGCCGTTGCCCGCGACGATCGGCTGCTTGGCGAACTCTTTCCCATTCTGGCTGAAGTCATCGACTGGCACCGTCGCGGCACCCGGTATAACATTCACCTCGACCCTGACGACGGCCTGATTTATGCGGGGGAAATCGGATTGCAACTGACCTGGATGGATGCCAAAATTGGGGATTGGGTCGTCACTCCTCGCATTGGCAAACCTGTTGAGATCAATGCCCTCTGGCATAACGCCTTGCAAATCATGGTGCAGATTGCCCAACGACTGGGGCAACCGGCTCAACCCTATCAGCAGTTGGCTGAGCAAGCAGCCAGAGGTTTCGAACGCTTCTGGAACGCAGCAGCTGGCTATTGTTATGATGTCCTGGATGGCCCCGACGGTGACGACGCTTCCCTGCGGCCAAACCAAATCCTGGCAGTATCCTTACCCACTAGCATCGGATTGGCTGAGACCGATACTCGCTCAGCATTACTGACCCCAGAGCGACAGCGCAGTGTAGTTAATGCTTGTAGCCGTGCCTTGTTGACGTCCTACGGCCTGCGGTCTTTAGCTCCCGACCATCCTGACTATCGAGGGCGCTACGGTGGCGATCGCTATCAACGAGACGGAGCCTATCATCAGGGAACAGTTTGGGGCTGGTTGTTAGGGCCATTTGTTCAGGCTCATTTGCGAGTCTATCGCAATCCGGTCCAAGCCCTACAATTGTTAGCACCGATGGCCGACCAGATGCGATCGCACGGTATTGGCACCCTCAGCGAACTCTCTGATGGAGACGCTCCCATGATTCCGCGTGGCTGCATTGCTCAAGCCTGGACAGTCGCAGAAGTCCTACGTGTCTGGTTGGCCGCCAGGGAACTCCAGAATTAAGGTTACCCTACCTGAAAGACTGGCTTGTCGTCGCTCAGTTCCAGATCCAGAAAGCTTGGAGAAATGATGTGCTCGTTCTCCCTCCACAACACATGCGATCGCATTTCCTCACAATCCAATCAGATCGCACAACATCAACTCGGATGAATGATGACATCGCGATCGCACTTTCCCCTAACCCCAATGCGATCGCGCATTCTCCCCAACCCCAATGCGATCGCGTTCCTTTAGGAACCCCAGCCGGAGCTAGATTCCCCCCGGTCCGTTCACCAAGTTATCAAGCTGTCTTCCCAGATCGACCAGAGGGTCGCCAATCCAGGGACCTGAAATGTTATCCCACAACGCCGCCGACTTCCCTGTCGCCCACTGGCGCAGCTGCTGCCAACTCCCTCTGGCCGTTCTAAGGAAGCGCCCCGCCCCAAATTTACTCGCAATAGCTCCCGGCACATACAGCGCAATGTTAAACACATCGCCCCAGGTAATCCGATCCTCTTCAATGATATTAGTTCCAGACTGTCTGATCGCAGGTGCCGCCCCAGCCAACTCGTAGAACAGAAACACTTACTACCACCCAGTCATGCTAAAGTTCAATACATGGGGCAATGCTACAAAGTCAAACAGTAACACTACTGTCGTACTCATAATCTGCGTTGGTTAATAATTTTGGCATAGCTGATCGGGGAGACGATCTTGAGGCTAGGACATAGGTAAGTTCAGTCAAAGTCACACAACCTCTCAGCAACGCCTTAGTTTCTCGTTGCTTCGTCGTTACGATCTGAAGGGTTACAATTTTCCCTTACAAGATCCTGAATTTCTTCTCGGTTATAATCTACCATTGCCAGGAAATACTCATCAAAATTCGGAAACCTATCAACTTCATACCCTGCAAGCCATAAGATAGTTCCTGCAAGAGGTGAAGGAGGAAGCACAATTACGAAAAGATCGATATCATTTTCTGATACAGCAATCGGTAAGACTTCTCTGCGGAACAACGTATAATCCTTTCCAGGAATATCACCAATTGCATCCAAAAGCTTGCAGGCACGAGACATTTTCAGATTGCCAAGTAAATCTTCAGTCCCAAACAAATCAACATCATGATAGAAGCTTTGCCAACCATTGGCATGCATCAAAAATAGCCTATACCTGACATCCAAATCATGCCCCAAATAAGTTTCAACAGATCTCAACTGTTCCTCTGTAGCAGCAACTTCTGGAAAATGCCAAGGCCACAAACATTCTTCATCTACCTCTTGTAGCCGTTGCTTAACGTAAGCCATAACTACAATTTCCCGCTTCCAATCTGTAATCATGATGTTGTTATGGGTCTATGTCAAGACGGAACCTGGTGGATTTATATCCTATAAAAAAATCGTCGCTTGATGCGATCGCGCTTCCCTCCAAGTCCAATACGATCGCACCTCTAACAAATCCAATGCGATCGCACCACATCAACTCGAATGAATGACGACATCGCGATCGCGCTCCGCCAAACTCAATGCTATCGCATTCCCTCCAAACCTAATGCGATCGCACTCTCTCCAAGAGTAATGCGATCGCGTTTCCACTAACGATCCTCAAGTTTTTTAAGGAGATAATCGACTATGTTTTGGTGATTAAGACCAGCTGCCAAGCTAATAGCCGCATCTCCTTGGTAACTTTCGATATTAATTTCTGCTCCATTTTGAACAAGAGTTTGCACTACTTCTAGCATGCATATTTTCACAACTTCGGCAGGCAGTAACACTAAACTTCGGCAGTTAATCACACCTAACTTCGGCAGGGTGATTTTCGGCGGGCCTCTGAGCCGGATTATAAACCGAAAAATGGGCCTTGAAAACGGTTGAAACCTCAGCCTGAAAATAGAGGCCAAAAAGCAGTTCAGGTCAGCCGCTGTTTTTGGCGTCGGATGCATTGAGTTGACTAGTGAGCTTGCGCATCGATTCTCCTTTGAGAGACACTCGTAACGAATCATGAACAATGCGGTCGAGAATAGCGTCAGCCAAAGAGGGGTCTTGAATTTGCTGATGCCACTGATTGACAGGGAATTGGGTGGCAAATAGACAAGATAATCGTCGGTAGCGTTCATCGAGGAAATCCAGAATTTCTCTGGCATCTGGGGTGGGTAGGGGATCTCTGAGCCATTCATCAAGAACGATCAAATCAAAGCTGGCCAAACGTTTACGCAATTTAGGGAAGGAGCCATCGGCTTTGGCGAGCTTCAACTCCCCCAGCAGTTCCATGGTTTTGAAATAGCGAACGCTATAGCCTTGTTTGCACAGATGATCGGCTAAGACACAACTCAAAAACGTCTTCCCTGTGCCGGTGGGTCCAACCAGGATTAAGTTGAGATGCCGTGCGAGCCATTGGCCTTGTGCC